>Ga0163109_10000308_pt1 | contig 39592 bp, 35 predicted proteins | sample CRUFie1St13metaG_FD_108704 | JGI IMG/M metagenome (GOLD analysis project Ga0163109, IMG submission 108704) | Marine microbial communities from the Costa Rica Dome - CRUD Field 142mm St13 metaG | ecosystem: Environmental > Aquatic > Marine > Oceanic > Photic zone | place: Costa Rica: the Eastern...
CCGTATTCCAGGCAAGGGTAAAAGACGAGGTCAATTCATCTCCGGGCACCAAAGGACTCACTCCAATTTCTTCGCCCCACGTTGGGGTTACAAAGTCGCGAAGAACATTGTTGTGGACATATTCAGCATCGCGAGTGTCATCAGGCATCAGCTGTGGGCTTACAATACCGCTCTCTTTCACCATTACTACGACGTCGAGGTCGTGTAAAATGGCTACTTGCGGTAGTGCACTGACATCAACATTTAAAGTACCGCTGCTCACTGCCGCTTCTACTTGAAGTTCGACGCGTAAGGTGCTGTCCATGGCCTCAGCGCTTAGGGTAGGCCAGTTGGAGTAACTCGACCAGTGTGAGTTGCCTGAAGAAGTCCAATTCTCACGATTTACCATGCCCACAGGTAAGAAGTTTGTACCAAAGAAACTTTGAATGTCCTTTCCTTCTTGTGTGGTGAAATCTGTAGGGTAATCTGCGTTGGTGTTTGTGAAGTTTCCGGGACCTGCATGGATGGCAAGACCAATAATTCTATCACCACCGAATGCGTCCACCAAAGCTTCTATTTCTTTCGAGGCTTTTGGGCAGTTTTTACAACGGTGCCCTGTGAAATCCTCAATGAGTACATTTCTGAGCTGGGCTGTAGATGTGGTGTCCTGTGGACCACCGTTTTTAAACGGCTGGTCGATCACATCACATTGTGTGGTCATGAGGCTCAAAAGAAGCCAAGCACAAAGGAATTGGACCGTCTTTCTCATCATTAAAAGCTTGTAGTTAGGGAGAAGCTCACACCGTTTGATGGAGGCACAACACGACACACACCACCTACACAGAAGATACCGCGCTGTTGGCGCCCGTAGGAGAGTTGGAAGCGACTAGTGCCTGCGGTATAGACTACAGAAGCCAATGGATAGTGCAGTCTCTGCGCCTCGTCCGGGTTACCGTAGTTGTAAATGTCTTGTACACTGAAGAACCAGTGCGGGGCAATACTGTACTCCGCCAATGCCATAGCCATAGAGCCACGATCGTCTTTGGTACTCAAGTGTTGAAATTCCGTGCGTAGGTAATGCTTGCGCTTCACCTTGTAAAGGCTTTCCAAAATGAAAATATCCCCGCTCATTAGTTTCTGACCGTCAGGATTTAGTAAGATGCTTTCATCGCCCAACCCGTCTTCCAACACGCTTCGGTTGTAGAACAGATTGAGGTACATGGCATTTACTTTGAGCTTCTTATTGATCTTCTTGCTCAGGGTCACATTGAAGTCGTGGAAATAGGGAATATCTCCGCGCATCATAGGATCGCTGTAGTAGCCTTGAAGTGTTCTCAAGGTATCCAAAGCAGGATCTATATAATCCTTATCGATGCTTTGTACAACGCTGTAGTTCACACTGAGTAGTGTACCGTATTTACCGCCTAAGGTGGTGTTGCGTTTGAATTTGTAGTTCGCCTCCAACTGAATGCCTTCTTCCCCATTAATCTGTGTAGCATATTGATACAGCGCAGGTAGGGCATAGGTGTGAACTTGAGCGGTTGGGCTTAAGTAGTTTACCAGCATATCTATGGTAGAACCGTTTCGGTCCGTTCTAAACGACATGTTGTCGATGCGCTTAACGCCCGCAATAATGCCAAGACCGTTCTTGCTGTAACTCACATTTGCTAGAATACCGTTCCCGTCTTTATAGATGTAGCCGTTATCGGCAGAAGGATCATTAGCCTTATAAGCATATTCTACTTGTATCGCCCAAGGGCCTTTTGATACTTGAGTTCTGATACCACCTGCGGCAACGTTCTCGGGCAGTACTAAAAACGGATCATTGGCGCGTTGGTATTTGCTCATATAGCTACCGCCGACAGTCCATCGCAGGCCTGCTGAATCTAGTTTAGGGAATAGTTCTTTACTCAGGTTGTACTCTGCATCAATTCCTCTAAGGAGTCCCGGACTTTTCTCAAAGTAAAAACGCTGACGACCCATCACTGCCTTCAAGCTTAAGCCACTTACTGGATTTACCTTAATGCGTACGCCGTCCATGGCGTTATCATAACCTAGGCCACGCTCTTCGTAGGAACGGAAGACCATACCTGTTCCGAACTGCTCGTAGAAATTCCCAACGGTAATGTCTAATCCGTCTTGTTTGAATTGTAAGTAGCGGTAGGTGATGCCTTCGCCACGGTACCCTTCCGGAAAACCGAGCATTACATTTTGATAGTTCTCATAACGTAGGCCCGAAGAAAAGTTGCCGTCAGTGTACACGAAATTCGCGTAGCCTTGTCCTAAGAAGCGTTCGTCAGGATAAAACTCACCGGTCGGGTCAATGCTCTCGTCGCGGAGATACAACTGACCGTCTAGTTGAAAGTTACCGTGCAGCTGGCCGCCAAAAGTATTTTGATCTTGCGCAAAGGATGCGTTAGCACTACAAATAGCCCAAGCGAATAACAGAAGTCTTTTCATGAATTAGTGACTTGTATCATGACCTGCTGCCACCTCTTCGACAACTTCAGCAAGTTCTTCTTCGTCTCCAGGTGAATATCCACTGTGCTTCCACACGACCTCACCTTTTTTATTGAGTACTAGAGTGAAGGGTACATTTACAATACCTAAGTTTCTTTTTAAATCTTGATTTTCATCCAGCAATACAGTGTATTCCCATCCCTGTCCTTGGACCATAGGTGCGACACGTGCAGAATTGCGAGAATCATCAATGCTTACTGCGAGGACTTTAGCACCTACCTCTTCTTCAAGGTCAATGGCGTAATCCATGAATGCTGTCAATTCTTTGATACACGGTTTACACCATGTTGCCCAGAAGCTAATGACTGTTGGTCCTTCATCACTGATGGCATCTTGGATGTTGATGCTTTGACCGTCGAGGGTCTTAAGCATAGTACTTGGCAATTCTTGAGCGCCAAGCTGAAATAGACCAAAAAAGGCGATTGCGGTAAGAAGTTGTTTCATGTTCTCTAGGGTGTATCAAAAAAAAACGGGGAGCCTTTCGGCCCCCCGTAAAAATAACATATTTAATGCTTAGTGAGCAACGTTCAAACGCAAGGTCTTGCTTACGCCGTTTACGTTAACATTCACAAAGTATAGACCAGCACTCAAAGCACTTGTTGGTAGCTCAACTTTCTGAGTACCTGAGTCCATAGTCATAGCATCAGTGTATACCGTTTGACCCATAGCATTTACTACGTTCAACGTTACATCTGAACGGTCGATTAAATCAATCTCAACACCTGCAAATTCGTTTGCTGGATTAGGGTACACTGCGATGTAACGCGCCATGTCGTCCATTTCGTTTACCCCTGAAGTTGTGTACATAGCGTAAGCGCTCTGCAACACTTCACCCGTTGAGTTGTCCTGCAACCAAACGATGATGTCCATGTTTGATGTACCTACCCAGAAATCGTAAGAACCTTGCGCTGGCGCAGAGTTCACAGAAATCATGGAGTTAGCGTAGTGTGTGTAGGTATTGCCTTCAGTAATAGAACCCATCGAGTGACCGTTTGATCCGTCCATGAACTTGCGGAATACGTGGTAGAACGTAGTCTCGCCATTCGTTTGAACATTGTGTGAAATTTCTTTCTCAATCATTGCAATGTGCAATGACACATTACTACCAAGATCAGCTAAAGCTTCCGCTTCCACATCACATTGAATGTAATTGCCAGTAAAACCCCATTCAGCGCTTAATTCTACTAATGCCGGGATACCCATAACAGCATCAATAGCAGCTTGGCTTGTTGCGATGTTCGAACCAGAGTAAACAACATCAGGCACACCATTGATACCGTAGGCTACGCGACGGTCAGCAGCCTCTTGGTTGTATGCAGGGTCGTTACCTGGTGAAGGCCAGTTCATTTGGTATTTCACGGAAGTAACACGACCGGTAGAGGTGTTCGCATCATTGTCGTCCAACAATTGCTTGTAGCCTGGGTTGAAGCTCGCACAAGGGCCACAAGTAGAAGAAGTGAATTCCTCTGCCAAGACCACTCGATCTGCGGTGGCAGTAACTACTTCAATTGCAGCGCTTAACGTATCATTACTGTTGTTTTGGTCATTGCCGCCGTTTAATGCAGATGTCCAAATTTGAACGTTATAGTTGCCTGTAGAACCAGGATTCCAGTTTGTACTGTGTGAAAAGGTGTAGGTTCCATAAGGAGCAATAGATAAACCAGTAAGGTTATCGGTAACTGCAGTACCACCGTTAACGGAATAGTTCAACGATAACGAAGATATCGTTGTACCACCGTAATTCTTGATTGTCCCTTCTAGTGTGAAAGGAGCCTTATTTAAACCTACCGTATTGAACATATCCAATGATTCTACAGACATATCGAAGTTGAACGGAGCGAAGATGGCAAAGTCATCAATTCCTAAACCGTACAACCAACCACCACCATCTTGGTAATTGAAAGCAAACTGCACATTGCTATTTCCACAAGCAGCACTTACATCGATCCATTGAGAAGTCCAATCGGTACCTGGTACTATATCTGCCAGAGAAGTCCAAGAAGAACCGCCGTTGGTAGAGTATAAAAATTCAGCAGCTTCGGTCGCCCCGCTGTAAGTTGCGCCGTAGTAGAAGCTCTTGAATGTTACGTGTAATACTGAGTAGTTGCTTAAATCAAGCGTATCAGTAATCAAGTATTCGTCAGCTTTATTACAGTTACAATCATCATCGTTAGTAGCTAAGATGTTAGATCCTGGATCGCTAATCGTGAAATACTGTGAACTTAATGATGATGCGGATCCAGCATTAAAACCACCATCGGTGGCATTGGTCACTTGTGACCAACCTGAAGGCATCCCGTTGTTAAAGTCCCATGAATAAATGGTGCTTTGACCCTGTGCGAATGCAGTTGTTGCGACGAACAAGGCGGCCAAGGATAGTAAAATTTTTTTCATGTATTTGTGTGATTTAAAAGCGGAAAATTAATAAAAAAGGAGTTGAATTGAGCATAGTTGCGTTGTGAAAAGGGTTCGTTATATTTGGGGATTAAATTTTGACTCATGAAGAAAGCCCTATACCTCGTCCTTTTCTCTGTATTTACAGTCATTGCTCAAGCACAATCCCTATCCGTTGTGGAGAAGGATACAGTGGTAGAAGTGAATTCCACGGCCGTGGCAGATTACGGTTTTCACATTAAGGTCAAGAATACAAGTTCAGAAGATTTAGAAGTGTACGTTCGCCGCGCGTACAATAGTCCCACCTGTGCCTACGATAGTGCTTATTTCTGTTGGGATTACTGCTATGGTTCGGATGTCGATAACAGTATCGGTTATTTAAATATACTCGCTGGAGACGAAAAAAATGATTTCAGCGGTCATGTATACTCGCCTACCACCAGTGCGATATGTATGGACAGCACTCGTTATGTGTTTTACAATGGAAAAGATCCAAGTGACAGCTTGAGCGTTTGGGTACACATTAGCGCTGGTCCAACTATGGGATCTATGGACTTACAGATTGCGACCAACAAATTATACCCTAATCCAGCGGGCAACTATATTACTGTGGAGACTTCACGGCGTGGCCAATTGGTTATCTACAATACCATTGGGGCCTTGGTGAAAACCAAAGCTATAAATCCTGGTAAAAATGCCATTTCAGTGGCAGAGTTGAGCAATGGGGTCTACCTCTATAGCGTAGATGGTGCGTCGTTCAAGAAACTCATCATAAGAAATTAAGATTTGAAAAGTAAGGAAGGCCGCGCCGTTGCGCGGCTTTTTTTCGTTTAGGGATATACCAAAAGCCATAGAAATTCGTTTGAGATAGATTAAGACAAGTAGTAATTATGATCTATTACGTCAAAGGAGAATTTGTATTTAAGAACGCTACTCAGGTTGTAGTGGATTGTGCAGGAGTTGGTTACGATGTACAGATTTCTTTGCATACTTATGCAGATATTGAACCATTATCCAAAGGTTTACTTTATACCTATCATCTAGTTCGGGAGGATACTCAGCAGTTGTTTGGGTTTAGTACGCAGCGTGAGAAAACATTGTTTGAGTTGCTTATTAGTGTGAGTGGAGTAGGTGCCAATACCGCACGAGTAATCCTGAGCTCTTTGGCGCCTCATGAGGTGGAACAAGCCATTATGACTGAGGACGCCCATACATTGCAAGGGGTCAAAGGTATCGGCGCGAAAACCGCACAGCGTATAGTTATCGATTTACGCGATAAAGTGGCCAAGACGGCAATGGCCGGCGAAGGTATTGTCTCTGCTTCGGGAGGGTCACGAGCCGAAGCCCACGCCGCCTTGACAACCTTGGGCATTACCGCCAAGCAGACCGAAAACATCCTGAACAAATTGCTCAAGTCGAATCCAAACGCGACAACGGAAGAATTAGTCCGTCAAGCACTCCAAATGCTTTAATGAAACGCTACTTGGGTAAACGATTACATTTTTTCTGGTTCGTCGCAGCATTGTTGTGGTCGATGCCTTCGTTTGCTCAAGAAAGTGATAGTTCTTCTACCGGGAGTACAGGTAATCTGTTCTTACCAGATCCAGCCAACTACCAACGCGAGATTATCTATGATCCTGTTACAGGTAATTATCTAGTGTATAGACGATATGGCGATGTGTTGTTTATGACCCCTGAGGTGTGGACAACGGACCAATACCGTCAGTATATGTATAGCCAGAGTGAGCAGAATTATTTCGGGAATAAGAGCGTCTTATATAACGCAAGTGGGGATAGTCCTCGCGATAATGTAGGACTTGTACCCCAGATACAGACGGGTAATGAAGCTTTGGGACAGGTCTTTGGAAGTGATATCGTGGAAATTCGGCCTCAGGGAATGGCAGAAATACGCTTTGGCGGAAAGTATCAATACGTTCAGAATCCAGGAATTCCAGTTCGTAACCAAAAGACCTTTGCCTTTGATTTTGGCCAACGCATTCAAATGAATGTTAAAGGAAAAATTGGAGACAGGCTGGAGTTAGGGATCAACTACGATACGGAAGCAACGTTCGCTTTTGACAACAAAATGAAATTGGACTTCGAAGGCGAGGAAGACGATATCATCAAGCGTCTAGAGATGGGGAACATTAACATGCCACTTAACAGTAGCTTGATTACAGGAGCTCAGAGCTTATTTGGCTTAAAGGGCCAATTCCAATTTGGGAACACCATGGTCACTACCGTGTTCTCCGAGCAACGTTCCCAAAGCCAGAGCATCAATGTGCAGAGTGGGGGAACCACGACGGAATTCTATATCCAGGGCGACGAGTACGAGGCCAACCGCCACTATTTCTTGAGCCAATTTTTCCGTGAACACTATGAAGAATACCTCGAAAACCTGCCGCTGATTACCTCGCCGGTACAGATCACCAAAGTTGAGGTTTGGGTAACCAATGAACGCAGTGCTACACAGAACCTGCGTAACATAGTAGCCTTCATGGATTTGGGGGCCGACGAGCGCTATGCCTACCGAAATGATTCTGCTGGCCTGCCTGGGGTTAGCATCTTTCCAGGTGGAAATGTGAATTTGGAGGGTTTTCCGAACAACGCCAACAATAGATTAGATCCTTTAGTATTGCAATCTGATATTTCCGGGGTACGAGATATTGCAACGGCTAATCAAGATTTGAGTAGCTCAGGATTTTTGGAGGCTCGGGAGTATGTGGAATTGGCCAATGCGCGAAAATTGGAGCCGAATCAATATAAAGTTCATCCGCAATTGGGCTATATCACCCTAAACCAAGCCTTGAATCAAGATGAGGTCTTGGCGGTTGCCTTCCAATACACCGCCGCGGGCCGTACCTATCAGGTAGGGGAATTTTCGAATGATGGGGTGACCCCGCCGAAAACGTTGATTCTGAAACTCCTCAAGAGTACAGTTTTAGACGTGCGCATGCCGACATGGGACTTGATGATGAAGAACATCTATGCCTTGAATGCCTACCAGTTGGACCGTGAGGATTTTTACATGGACATTTTGTACATGAACGACGAAACAGGAGTGCCTATCCCATTCTTACCGGACGGGAATCTCAGTGATACTTTACTCATTGGGGTAATGGAATTGGACCGACTAAATACAAACAATGATCCCTTCCCGGATGGGATTTTCGACTTCGTGCCTGGAACTACCATTGACCAACAGCGCGGTCGAATCATCTTCCCTGTAGTGGAGCCTTTTGGATCTAACCTATATCAAAAATTAGACTCTGAAAAAGCACGTGATCGCTATGTGTATCAGGCGTTGTACGACAGTACACGATTTCGTGCTCAAGAGCAGACTCAGCTCAATAAATTCATCCTTCGTGGGCAATACAAGAGTGCGAGCGGTTCGGAGATTAGCCTTGGGGCCTTCAATATTCCGCAAGGGTCAGTGACGGTCACTGCAGGAGGTCGAACGCTGACGGAAAACCAAGATTACACCGTTGATTATTCCTTAGGCCGCGTAAGAATCATAAATGAAGGAGTGCTAAATTCGGGCTCGCCCATCAAGGTGAGCTTTGAAAACAATACACTTTTCAACGTTCAAACGAAGACGTTCTATGGGACTAATATCGATCACAAGGTCAATGAACATCTGAATATAGGAGGGACTTGGTTGCACTTGACCGAACGACCGCTGACGCAGAAAGTAAATATTGGCGACGAGCCGATCTCCAACACTATTTGGGGTATGAATACCAACTACAGTGATGAGGCACCATACCTCACTCGCTTCGTGGACGGCTTACCGCTCATAGAAACGAAAGAAAAATCACAGCTCCAATTCAAAGGAGAATTCGCCCACCTTATTCCAGGATCTCCTCGAGGTATTCGAATTACTGGTGCGGAAACCACATACCTAGATGATTTCGAGAGCTCGCAGACGACCATAGACTTAAGAAGTTTTACGGCGTGGAACTTGGCCTCGACCCCTGCCAAGCAGGACGGGTTGTTTCCGGAGAGTTCGCTCAATAACGATTTGACTTATGGTTTCAACAGAGCCAAATTGGCCTGGTACATTATTGATCCATCTCTCTACACAGGAGGGATAAGTGTACCGGATAATATTCGTAATGACCCTGAAATTACTTCTGATCAGCGCATGCGTGAAGTCTTGGTTAAGGAGGTATTCCCGAATTATAGCTTGAGTACTAATGAAGCAAGGAACTTGGCAATATTTGATTTGGCCTACTATCCTGCTCAGCGTGGACCATATAACTTTGATGTAGAAGGGCTTGCGGGCATTAGTCAGGGGATTGATTCTGATGGAAAATTAGTCGATCCTTCCTCGCGTTGGGCCGGAATCATGCGACCTCTTCAAATCAACAACTTTGAAGAGCAGAATATTGAGTTTATTCAATTCTGGGTGATGGATCCATTCTACGACAACGACAATGCACCTGACGGTGGGGACCTATATTTCAACCTTGGGAGTGTTTCTGAGGATGTACTCAAAGATGGCCGCCAGAGTTTTGAAAATGGTATTCCTGCGGATGGCGATAAATCAGGGATGGATTCTACGCAGTGGGGTTTATTGAGCGAAATTCAACCCATTACGGAATTCTTTGATAACACGGCAGGTGCGCGTGAAGCTCAAGATGTAGGCTTTGATGCTTTGACAGATTCTGAGGAGCGCGTTTGGTCTCCTACTGGTGGAAGCTCATATCTACAGCGTATTAGTGCCTCATATGGAACTAATACCGCGGCATATCAGCAGGCATTCAGAGATCCAAATGCGGACAATTTCGTCTACTACCGAGGGGATTCTCTAGATAATGCGGATGCTAATATTCTTCGTCGATATCTAAATTTTAACGGGGTAGAAGGTAATAGTTCGACTCAAGTTATAAATGGTGCACCTGCATCAGCCACCAACATTCCGGATAAAGAAGATGCGAATCGCGATCAGACATTGAGTAAGACGGAGAGTTATTATCAATACAAGGTGTCCATGCGCCCGGAAGACTTAGTGGTGGGCAAAAACTTTGTGGCCGATATCTTTGAAACTAATAGCCATGCCCTGCCGAACGGCATGACTCGCCCGACACGCTGGATTCAATTCAAAATTCCTGTCTTCCAACCACAGAAAAAAGTTGGTGGTATCACAGATTTTCGCTCGATTAGATTCATGCGAATGTTCCTTACGGAATTTGACGATCCGATCGTCTTGCGTTTTGCTAGACTTGAACTCGTGCGTGGAGAATGGCGACGATTCCCATTCGTACTCGATGACATCCGTGAAAATGTTCCAGTGGACGAAAACGATGGCACAAGCTTCAATGTGAATGCGGTGAACTTAGAAGAAAATGGCGGTCGTGTGCCTATCCCTTACGTATTGCCACCAGATATCGAGCGCCAGCAGGTCTACGGCGGCACCCAAATCATTCAACAGAACGAGCAGAGCATGTCGCTCGAAGTGTGCGGGTTAAAAGACGGCGATGCCCGCGCAGTATTCCGCAACTTCAACTTTGATATGCGGATGTACAAGCGCCTCAAGATGTTCGTTCACGTTGAAAGCGGCGGCGATTTCGATGGTCTTAAGGACAGTGATTTGAGCATTTTTGTTCGCCTAGGGTCCGACTACAACGGTAACTACTACGAATACGAAGTTCCCATGCAGGTAACGGAATGGGGAGCTGTTTTACCTGAGGATATTTGGCCCACTGGCAATAACGTTGATTTAGTTTTTGAGGATTTGAAGACATTAAAATTGGCGAGAAATGCAGCTATGGAGACTGATCCAACTCTTAGTTTGACGAATAAATATTCTGTTACTACTCCGGAGGGAACTACCTTAAGTGTTGTTGGGGCTCCCAACATTAGTAATGTTAGAACGCTCTTGATAGGTGTTCGTAATCCCAAAAAACGTTCGGCCACAGACGGAGACGACGGATTAGGTAAGTGTGCCGAGATTTGGGTCAATGAATTGCGTTTGAGCGATTTCGATAATAGGGGTGGTTGGGCCGCCACGGCGACGGCAAGTGCGAAATTAGCAGATTTTGCTAACGTGAACCTAACGGGTATGATGAGTACTGTGGGCTTCGGTTCTATCGACCAAACCGTGAACGAGCGAAATAAATTTTCCGAGCGCTCTTATGGCATTCAAAGTAATATTAATCTGGATAAGGTACTCCCCTCAGAATTAGGCGTTAAACTGCCTATGTTCTTCAGTTTCAGTGAGAATTTCAAATCACCTCAATTTAATCCGCTAGATCCGGATATAGAATTTAATAGGGCATTAGCGGAGACAAATTCTCAAGCAGAACGGGATAGTCTACGTTTTGCTGGTCAAGAATATGAGATGCGTAAGAGCATAAACTTTACAAATGTCCGCAAAGAAAAAGGAGCTGCTGTTGGGGGTATGGGACGGCCCGGGCCTATGGGTCCCAAGGGCATGGAGGGCACTGAGGGGAACGGCGGTAAGCCAAAGGGTAGTTTTTGGGCCAACTCTCCGCTCAACATCACAAATTTCAACACTTCATATGCCTACACTGAGAGCGAGAAACGCAACATCAATATTGTACGCGACCACCGTTACATGCATACGGCCTCGTTGAACTACAATTACCAAACCCGTCCAAAAATTGTTGAGCCGTTCAAAACCCTTGTCACCAACAAACAATTGGCTTTGATTAGAGATTTTAATTTCTACTATTTACCGTCTAAGGTCACCCTGCGAACAGAAGTGAAGCGTCAAATGGCAACCATGCAGATGCGCAATACTTTCGATCCAACTATTAAGCTGCCAGTCACTTACAATAAGGCTTTAACGACTAAGCGCATGTACGATATTGCCTACGATCTTAGTCGTGGTTTGAAAGTGGATTACAATGCTCAAGCCATGAGCCGCATCGATGAGTTGCCCGGCGATCCAAAAACTCAAGCCAACCGAGATACTATCAGAGCGGGATTATCTACTCTCGGACGTCCGACAGAATTCCACCAAACGCTCAACGTCAACTGGCAAATGCCTCTTAACAAGCTTCCGTTCATGGACTTTACTTCCACGAGCTTACGTTATACTGCGAATTACGATTGGACGACGAACTCCACTTCGGCATTGAACCCACAGAGCAATCCGGACATTTACTTCGGAAACAGGGCTCAAAACTCAAACTCGATCCAATTCAATGGAAACGCCAACTTCGTCAACTTCTACAACCAAGTACCGTTCTTGCGCAAAGCCAATCAAGGCGCTCGACCCACGCCGCAAGCTCGTCGCCGTGGTGCCCCGCCTAAACGAGGCGCAGCCAGGGGTAAAGAAGAAGAGAAGGAAGAAGAGAAAAAAGATCCCAAGATCCTTTTGGGTGCTGCCCGCGTCGCAATGATGGTACGTAGTACATCTTTGACCTATTCTCAAACCAACGGCACCTTATTGCCTGGGGTGATTACGAATCCGGTCTACTTTGGAATGGACCCTGGTAATCTGATGGCACCAGGTCTAGGCTTTGTGTTTGGTTCACAACAAGATATTACTACCAAAGCCGGTGATTCTGGTTGGTTGACTGAGAACCCAAAACAACCGAACCAATTCCAAAAGACCTTCACGGAAAATCTCAATTTCCGTGCGGTAGTAGAGCCTTGGAAGGATATCCGACTTCAGGTAAATGCCTCAAGGGTGGCCGGTTTGAACAACACTTCCATCTTTAGATTCCACGATCCAATACAGGATACCACGCTTGGTTTAGCGGAAGGCTATTACCACTTCAACCCAATGGACATGGGAAACTACAGTGTATCGTTCTTGTCCATAGGGAGCGCTTTTGAACCGATGGATTCGAATTCCTACTCTCAGGTCTACGAGACGTTCTTGGCTCATCGAAATATTATTTCTGAGCGGTTGGCAACGCAACGTGTTATCGATGATCCGCTGTATGTGGCAAATTTCATTACCGCAGCTCAAGACACCACAGGAACACGTGTTGGCTATGATGGTTACAGTTATAACAATCCTGATGTCTTAATTCCAGCTTTCTTAGCAGCGTATTCTGGGCGCGATCCCAATACTATTGAGATGAATGGGAGACCGACGATGCCAATGCCGAATTGGGACCTCAACTTTAATGGATTGATGAACATCCCATGGTTTAAGAAAAACTTCCAGAGCTTTACCCTTACTCACAGCTACAAGAGTTTGTACACCATGAACAGCTTCCAGAGTAACATGTTGCTTCAGCAGCGAATTCAGAATGGCGAGCCACCAAACAACATCAGAAATACAAATGGTGATTTCCTAGGTCCAATGCAAATCAATCAGGTCAGTATTTCGGAAACTTTTGGTCCTTTTATTGGTTTGAATATTCGAATGAAAAATCAAGCCAGTTTGCGCATGGATATTAAGCGAAATCGTCAATTAAACTTGAGCCTCGTCAACAATCAAATGACAGATACCAAAGGTTATGAATTCGTCCTCGGGACAGGGTATATCATTAAAGATGTTTCTTTCTTTATCGTAAGTGACGGTAGAAGGCAAAAGATAACGTCAAATCTAGATATGAAATTGGACTTCAGCTTAAGAGATAATGCGACTGTTATTCGCCGTATCCAAGAAGGTGTGGATCAAATTACCGCGGGTCAGCGCATTTGGTCGCTTAAAGCCAGTGCAGATTATATGTTGTCCCCTAAGTTGACGGCCAGATTATATTATGATCAGACCGTGAGTAAATTCAAAACTTCTAATGCCTTCCCGACGTTAAACACTAATGCCGGTGTGGCCTTCAGATTTAATCTTTCACAATAGGAGAGGAGAGAATAAAATTGGACTTAAATTTGAACCCAAAACAAATGCTTATGCAGTTTCCAGATAACTTAAAGTACTCAAAGGACCACGAATGGATCCGTGTTGAAGGCGATGAAGCCTACATTGGTATTACAGCGTTCGCTGCGGGCGAGCTTGGTGATATCGTTTTCGTTGATGTTGATACAGAAGGCGAATCATTGGATAAGGATGAAGTGTTCGGTTCAGTAGAGGCAGTAAAGACCGTTTCGGATTTATACTTACCAGTGAGTGGTGAAGTATTGGAATTCAACGAGGCATTGGAAGATACTCCTGAATCTGTCAATGACGACCCTTACGGCGACGGATGGATGGTGAAAGTTAAAATTGCGGATGCTTCAGAATTAGACGAACTTATGGATGCCACTGCTTACGAAAAGATACTAGGATAAGCCATGCGCAATCCTTGGATATATAGAGCCCCAGCACTTGCATGGGGCTTTTTAATTATCTACCTGAGTCTCGCGCCGGTTCAAGATCTCGATCCTGGATGGGAGCTGAACGTTTCCGAAAAATTGGCGCACGGAGTTCTTTATTTTACTTGGGTGGTACTCTTGTATTTCGGCACTTCTAGGGCGTATAAAAAACCGGTGAGCCGCCGCAAGATGGCTTTTTATTGGGCTTTCGCGATCGCATGCGGTGTAGGTTTAGAATTCCTTCAAGGCGTAATGAATTATGGTCGCAGCGCTGATGCCCTAGATGCTCTTGCCAACACCGGCGGTGCAATCATTGCAATTGTAGGGAGCCGATTCCTTCACAAATTCTTGGCATAGTTTTTTTGAGTAGACCAAGTGAACCCCTTAAATCACTTGTTTATGAAAACTAGAAATGCCAACCCTAACCCCTCAGCGCTCGAAGCAAAAAGACCATTATTTTTCTTGGTTGGACTGTCCTAGTCATTGCTGACGGTATACACTGCTTTCGAAATGAATTTTGCCCAAGCTGAGATGCCAGATTTCAGTGATGACGGAGTATTAACCGAAGAAATTGATTGGACAGTACCTGTGACGGTGATGCGTGCACCTGAGGCTCCTTCGAAGCCGAAGACTATACCAAAGTTCAATCCAAACGAGTTCACAGTGATCGATAACAATGCAACCTTACCAAATCTCGTGACAGAATGAAACATTACCACGGTTGACCAAGGATTGGAAGTGATTGTAGATCCTGATCCGATTGAAGTTTTCACTTTTACTCAAGTAGAAAGCATGCCTGTATATGCGGGTTGCGAAGAGGCGTTAACTAATGACCAGAGATATACTTGTATGAATAGCCAATTAATGGCATATGTTTCTTCGAATTTCGAGGTGACCGAACGCATGATTCAGTTCAGTCGTGGCGAAAAGTTATTCGTCGAATTTATTATTGAAAAGAACGGCGAAGTACGTAATACCACTATCGTTCGTGGCGAAGACGAGCTCATAGCGGAAGAAGCGTTGCGCGTGGAAAAATCACTGCCTCGATTCACTCCGGCCAAAATGAATGGAAAGCCCGTACGTATGTCGTATATTCTGCCCATTAATGTAAAGTTCTAAACGGATGTTGATTCGTTCCCTTCTAGCATCGGCTTTTTTATCATTGTCTTTGCCTCTAGCGGCACAGGCTACAGATCCTTTACATGAGACCCAGACCTTACCAGTTTTCGAACATTGTGTACATATTCAAGGTGATCAAAGTGAGCAACAGGTTTGCTTCAACCGATTTGTCATGAATCATTTGATTAATGAGCTAAAATGGCCAGAAGGGCTGACGAAAAATGGTAAGGTGTTAGTAGAGTTAATATTCGACGCTACGGGTCATTTAGCTGAGGTCAATAGCCTACGCTCCTACGATGATTTGGCGAAAGAGGAAGCCTTGCGTGCAATGCGTACCCTTCCTGATCCTATACGTCCAGGGACTGTGGATGGAGAGGCTGCTCCGGTAAGCATGGTTGTACCGGTCATGTTTACTCGTAATTGACCTCTGTTTGATATTGCGCGACCGATACTTTTAGTTATTTTAGCGCCTCAATAGTTCGAGTTCATGAAAACAAGAAAGACAACAAAAGCAGATGCGGAAAATAAGAGGAGCCTCTTCTTGTTGATCGGATTGACTGCTTCGCTTGCTATGACCTTATTCTTTTTAGAACTTAAGTCTTACGAAAGCGGCCCTGGTGATTTGGGTAAAATGTCATACGATGACGACGATGAAATCGCTATCATTACCAACCGCACTCCACCACCTCCACCTCCACCGCCTCCACCGGCACCGCCAGAGGTAATCCAAATTGTGGAAGACGATTTGGAGATTGAAGAGGTAGAATTCGAATCTACGGAAACAGACGAAAGCGATATCATAGAAATAGTTGAAGTAGTCGAGGATGACGATGAGATCTTCAATTTCGCTGTAGTCGAAAATAAGCCGATTTATCCGGGTTGTGAAAAAATGGCCACAGAAGATGAGAAGTTTATGTGTTTCAATCAAAATATCATGAAGCATATAGGCAAAGAATTTGATTTTCCAGAGTTGGCCCGTCAAATGGGGATTCAAGGGAAAGTTTATGTGAACTTCGTAATTGAGAAGAACGGTAAAGTAAGCAACGTAACAATAGCGCGTGGTGTAGATAAACTCATTGATGATGAGGCTATTCGTGTCATCAAGCTGCTGCCCAAGTTTACTCCAGCAAAACAGCGCGGTAAGCCAGTACGTATGCAGTATACTGTGCCGATCAACGCGAGATTGCAATAATCAAAAAATTCATTCTGAGCCCGGGCGTTGCCCGGGTTTTGTTTTTACAACATAGTCCATCATGTCTATAGACCTCCTTACAAATACATTTACTGCCGCACAAGCAGCATTAGACGGCGGTGCCGCAATACTTAATGTATATAACAACGAAGAAACCCAGGTAGAGATCAAGGGCGATGATAGCCCCTTAACCCAAGCGGATTTGAAAAGTAATGCGGCCATTATGGAACACTTGAATAAGACGAGCTACTGGGTGTTAAGTGAGGAGGGCAAGCATATGGAATATGCAGACCGTAAGGACATAAGCACCATGTGGATTGTCGACCCCCTAGACGGAACAAAGGAATTCATCAAGCGCAATGGCGAGTTCACTGTGAATGTCGCCTTAGTTCAGGATGGCGCTCCAGTCTTAGGGGCCGTATATGTTCCGGTAACTGGAGAATTATATTTAGGTGTCGTGGGTCAAGGAGCAAAGAAATACTACTTCGATGCCGGTACTACACTGAGTCAGACCGATCTCGATGCAGGGATTGTTTTGCCCTTAGCTATTGATCGACCTTTTACGGCTGTAGGTTCACGATCACATATGAATGAGGAAACTTCGAATTTCTTGGAGCAATATCGCAATCGGCACGGCACGGTTGAGATCATGAGCAAAGGTTCGAGTCTAAAAATGTGTATGGTCGCTGAAGGGTTGGCGGATGTATATCCACGTTTTGCGCCTACCATGGAATGGGATACTGCCGCCGGACAGGCAGTGGTTGAAGCCGCTGGTTTCCAGATGGTCACTAAGGATGAGCGCACTCCTTTGAAGTACAACAAAGAGAACTTATTGAACCCACATTTTATCGTGCTTTAGTGCTTACTGATTCCCTCTTCAGGTAGTATCTTTGTGCCTCATGATGTCCCCTAATACACTCACCACATCTGTTGAAACTTCCTTTATAAAGGAGGTCATTCGCCTCAGCAAACTTCGCTTGAGCACCTCGGTTGTGTTTTCTTCGGTGGCCGGGTACATTCTTGGATTTACATCGTTTAATTGGACCCATTTTATCCTCTTAATCATTGGTGGAATCACCTTGGTTGCTGCGTCTAATGCCTTGAACCAGATGTATGAAAAAGACCGCGATGCCTTGATGAATCGCACAAAGAGTCGTCCATTGCCATTGGGTACATTGAGTATGCGCCAGGCTTGGATTGTTTCAATGTTGTTATTGCTTGTAGGCCTATGTGCCTTGTACTATATCAATCCAATGACTGCATATTTTGGAGCATTGAGTGTCGTAATTTACGCGGTGGTCTATACCCCGTTAAAGGCTAGAACGCCCATGGCGGTTTTCGTCGGGGCCTTCCCAGGAGCCATTCCTTATATGCTGGGTTGGGTTGCGGCTAGAAATGATTTTGATATTGAAACGGGTACTCTTTTTGCACAGCAATTTTTCTGGCAATTCCCTCATTTCTGGGCAATCGCGTGGTTCTCTTACGATGATTACGTTAAAGCAGGATATTACCTACTTCCTTCTCGCTATAAGGACCGCAGCTCACAACTATTCATCATTGTCTATTCCCTTTGGATGCTAGCTGTTGGGGTGTTGCCAGCATTCGGTATTACGGGTGAATTAACGCTGTCGCCAGTGGGTGCCGCATTGGTCGGTGCACTTGGACTGTGGGTGTTGCGTCAATCTTTTGCCCTGCTGAATGACGGAGAAGATAAGGTGGCTAGAAAACTAATGTTTAGTAGCATTGGTTATCTCACTGGCATGCAAATCATTTATATCATTGACCGATTTATTTAATGGAAACGCTTCAACAACAAAGAAAGAAAGCTTCAAAGCCGCTATTGTGGATAGGCATTGGTAGTATTATTATGGCATTTGCGGGCATGACTTCAGGATACGTCGTGAGCCGAACAACCTTGGTTGCGAATGAGCAATGGATCACCTTTGCGTTGCCGCAAGCCTTCATGTACAGCACCATAGTTATGCTTTTGTCATCGGCGATTTTTTGGTGGGGAAAGCGTGCCTTCAGCAAGGGGAATAAAAAAATCCTAACGCCTTCATTAGGGGCAGTACTGATTTTAGGGCTCCTATTTATGTGGTTACAAGCGGAAGCTTGGGGCCAATTAATGGGGGATAACATTATTTTCGCTGGTGCGCAGTCGCATCCTTCTGGCTCATGGGTATATGCGATTTTCATCTTCCATGCAGCACACGTTTTGGGTGGAATCGTAGCTTTAATTCGAACACTTATCCGCTCATTACGAGGGTGTTATACTGTAGAGGATTACCATGGTGTAGACCTGACTGCTATTTATTGGCATTTTGTGGACCTATTGTGGGTTTATTTGTATGTCTTTTTAAGCGTTATGCGTTAAATTTGCTCTAACTTTGATAACTATCCATTATGGCTTCGACCGCTGAAATGACGAAGGAAGAAAATCACTGGGGAGGTGCCTCTAGACCTCTAGGTGCTCGATATGGAAAACTAATGATGTGGTTTTTCTTGCTTTCGGATGCATTAACCTTCTCTGGATTCTTGACTGCTTATGGTTTGATGCGTTTCAAGTATGAAAAAACTTGGCCTATTGCTGAGAATGTGTTCACACACTTCCCAGGTATCGAAGGCGACCAACCATTGCTTTACGTTGCATTGATGACGTTTATTTTGATTATGTCCTCGGTAACCATGGTATTGGCCGTAAATGCAGGTGAAAAAATGAAACGTGGTGCCGTAACAAACTGGATGTTATTAACCATTATCGGAGGTTTAATCTTCGTTGGTTCTCAGGCGTGGGAGTGGTACCACTTCATTTCAGGTGATAGCGGTGCCATTGAAACGGATCACGCTGAGATTCTCCACGTGTATAACGAGGAAGGTGAGCGTTTGAGTTTTAGCCAACTGGTACACGGCATGGAAAATGGCCATGCCAGTAATCACGGAGAAACTTTCACGAAAGAAGAGGTGCTAAGCGCATTGAAAGCCAACACGACATACTACTTGAAAGAGCCAGGTAAAGCTGGTGTAAAATTCGACCATGTATCTTCAGTAAATTTCTTAGAGCAAGGTGATATTGTACAGGGTGCTAATATGACTCACAACGAGTACGGTCGCAAGCAGTTCGCAAACTTCTTTTTCTTCATTACAGGTTTCCACGGTTTCCACGTATTCTCTGGAGTAGTAATCAACTTTGTGATTTTCTATAATATTCTTCTAGGCACTTACGAGCGCAGAGGACATTACCGTATGGTGGAGAAGGTTGGTTTGTACTGGCACTTCGTTGACCTAGTTTGGGTATTCGTATTTACATTCTTCTATCTAGTCTAAAACATACCGTCATGGCAGAACATAATGGAACTTGGTGGATTTGGAAAGTATTCTGGATCCTTTTGATTGTCACTACTGTTGAAGTAGCGTTGGGTATTATCAAGCCGGAATTCATGTTGACCCAGGTTGCTGGCACTTCGATTTTGAATTACGTCTTTATCATTCTCACCATTTTTAAAGCTGCATACATCGTACAGGTGTTTATGCATGTGAAGTTTGAGAATAAGGCAATGAAGTACTCCTTGTACTTGCCTACATTGATTCTCATCCCGTATTTGACTTTTATCTTGCTCTCTGAAGGCTCATACTTGTTTCAGTAATGGCGAATAAATCCCTATTTAACCGGGCAGTACTAATTAGTGTATTAGTGCTGCCCGCGTTGCTTTACCTCTTTTTTGTGTACGGTCAGAATGAGGTGTTTTTCCAAACGCTTGATTACGTAGGCCCGGAAGAAGTAGTGGAAGTAGATGGCACATTTGATACGGTCTTTTATCGAATTCCAAACTTCGAGTTGTACGATGTTGATAGCAATATCGTGAGTCGCGCATCCTTGGATTCCAGTATCTATGTGTTGAGTTTCTTCTTCGCAACTTGTCCCACCATCTGTCCTGCGATGAATTTCCATTTAAACGAAATTGAGAAAAGGTTTAAGGGTTATGACCAATTCAAATTGGTCAGTATCACCGTCGATCCAGTAAAGGACACACCGGCGAAGCTGAAGCTGTACCAAAAAGAGCGTAGTTATAGTACCTCGAAATGGACCTTCCTCACGGGTAATCAGGAAGCCATCTATGAATTGGCTCAAGGAGTCTATTTGAATGCCTTCGAAGACCAAACGGCAGAGGGTGGGTTTTTACACAGCACAAGTGCTGTTTTATTAGACTGGGACGGTCACATTAGAAGTCGCAGTGATGATCTTGGGAACATTGTAGGTTCTTATGATGTTCTAGAAGTAACCCAACTCAATGACCTAGAAGACGACATCAAAGTATTAATCGCGGAATACGAACGCGACAAACACAACGCAAAAGATGAGTAATACGAACTCGGAAAAAACGATCATGAGAACCATCACTATTGTGAGTGTTCTTATCCCTGTGGCTGTGGCATTATTGATGATCATGCCAGCTTCATGGAAAGCGGCCATAGGTATTCAAGAAAATAGTCAACTCAGTAGCCTACCATTGTTCCACGCAGTGTTGAACGGGAGCACTTTTATTTTGTTAGTTTTTGCGGGTATTGCAATTAAAAATAAAAAAATCAGTATTCACCGTACATTCATGCTTTCGGCATTTGTGTTAAGTAGTGTTTTTTTGACTTCTTACGTCATTTACCACGTGACACATGAAAGTGCTAGATTTGGAGGTGAAGGTGCCATTCGTATAGTGTATTTTATCGTCTTAATCACGCACATCATTCTGAGTGTACCTGTAATTCCATTAGCATTGCTTAGTATCTACCGTGGATGGACGAATAATATTGAGCGCCATAAAAAAGTGGTGAAATTTGCTTACCCGGTGTGGTTGTATGTCGCTTCAACGGGTGTCATGGTGTATCTGTTCATGCAACCTTACTATTGATGCGTAAATTACCCCTAATCCTCCTTTTTCTTCTCGCTATCCCATTTGTTTCGGATGCACAGTGCAGTATGTGTAAAGCGGTGGCTGAATCTGCGAATGATGGTGGTTTTGGTGCTGGATTGAACTATGGAATCTTGTATTTGATGTTGTTTCCATATTTGATTATTAGCGGAATTGCGTATCGCTTATACCGCGCTAAAAAAGCCGCTAAATAGGTTGTATCTTCGGGTAGACCGCCAACCCTTAGATGATGAAAAAAACCCTGTCTTTCTTTTTGCTGGTTTGTGCCATTCAAATGAGTGCGCAACAAGATTGGTCCCTTAGTGCTTGTATTGAGCATGCTGAGGCCAATAATTTAGACATTCAAAAAGGAAAGAATAATATACTGCTCGCTGAAATCAATGAAGAGCAAAGCAAGTTAGCCTTCTTGCCAACGCTAAATCTCAACGGTGGTTACTATTGGAATTTTGGTTTGACCATCGACCCTATTACAAATACACGACAACCTGGATCTCGTCGGACATTGGGTTCTACAGCATCGAGTAATTGGACCTTGTTTAATGGAGGAAGAAATTTGTACCAATTACAGCAAGCACGCATGAATGCAATGGCGGCGATGTATCAGCAAATGGAATTGGCCAATAATGTTTACCTGAACATTGCGTCTTCATACCTACAGATTTTAGTAAACCAACAATTATTAGATGTTGCAATCGGTCAATTTAAAGCATCGACACAAAGCTTAAAACGAACGGAAATTCTGTATGATAATGGTGCTATTTCCAAGGACAATTATTTACAAAGTCTTGCCCAAGTGCGAACGGATGAAGGCAACAAAATCAGTGCAGAGAATGCCTTGTTGTTGAGCAAATTGATGCTGTACCAGATGTTACAATTAGACACACCTTTTGAAGAATTTAATGTCGTTGTTCCTGAAGTGGATCTTACAGCTGCAGCGATGTCTGGATACCAACGTGAGGAACTTTTGGAAACTGCAGTAGCGAAACAGCCGATGGTTCAAATGGCTAATACAAACGTCAGTAGTGCGAACCACGGGGTGAAACTTGCCCAAAGCGCAAGAGTCCCATCGGTCGTGTTTTCGGCTCAGTTAAATTCCAACTATGTACAAGGTTTGCCTTATTTCACGGAATATTACACTTTGACGACCTATACCTTAGTTGAAAACCCATTAACGGGTTCCATTGATCAAGTACCGCAAGAAATCAATGTGCCTAATCCAAATAGTCAAACGACCTATACAATAGCAAATCAACTCTTAGATAACCGCAACCAATTTCTTGGGGTAGGTGTACAAATTCCATTGTTTAATGGAGGACAGTCGCACAGTGCGGTGCAGCGTGCCAAAATACAGTTGGACAATGCCCTTAGAGATCAAGCTCAAGCCGAAATTAACGTACGTCAAACTATTGAGCGCGCCTATCTAGATGCCGCAGGCGCTCTAGCCATTTATGAAGCATCGCAGGTTTCAGCCGAAGCTTCTGAAGAAGCCTTAGAAAACGCAGGGGTGAATTTTGAAACCGGTACCATTAGTGCCTTTGACTTTAGCTTGAGTAAAAACCAATTCCTTGCAGCAAAGAGCCGTGAGATTCAATCAAAGTTCGATTACCTATTCAAGGTAAAGGTCCTTGAATTCTACCTATTCAATCAAATATCCTTATAATTCCTGCTCATGAAAATCAACTATAAAATTTGGGTTCTTATTACGGTCCTTTTAATCGGAGGATTGATTCTGGCCAAGAAAAAAGGTTGGATAGGTGGAAACAACAATGCCATTGACGTTGAAATAGGTTATGCACACAAACGTATGGTTATTGAAACTGTGACGGCCAGCGGAAAGATTCAACCGGAAGTCGAGGTAAAAATGAGCCCCGAGGTGAGCGGTGAAATCATTGAGGTAAATGTGGTGGAAGGCCAACAGGTAGAGGAAGGAGCGTTACTGGTTCGTATCAATCCTGATATTTATGAAAGTGCGATCACCCGAGCACGTGCTGCAGTCAATAGCGCGAAATCTGCCTTAGCACAGAGCCGTGCGGCACTTGTAGAAGCAGAAAAGTTGTGGAAGCGCAACCAGATTCTTTTCGAAAATGGTGCTATCTCAGAGCAGGAATTTGATGCGGCACAACGCGCAATTTCTGTGAGCAAATTACAGGAGGAAGCATCACACTACCAATTGCAGAGTGCCGAAGCAAATCTTGACGAGGCTTTTAAGAATCTAAAACGTACGACCATTGTGGCCCCTATTACAGGCACAGTAAGCCAGTTAAATGTAGAATTAGGCGAGCGTGTAGTGGGAACAGCCACTATGACAGGTACAGAAATGCTGCGTATTGCCAACCTAAATGCGATGGAGGTATTGGTCGAGGTTAATGAGAACGACATCGTCAAAGTTGCGACGGGCGATACGACCAATATCGAGATTGACGCCTTCTTGGGCGAGACTTTCCGGGGAGTGGTAAGCGAGATTGCTAATAGTGCTAAACTAGCACTCGGTGCTTCCGCCGATCAGGTCACGAACTTTGAAGTGAAAATTCGTGTGCTTAATGAATCTTACGACGGCTTGAAAGAGCAATACGGTTCACATCCATTCCGCCCAGGAATGACAGCAACAGTAGATATTATCACCAACAAAGTTAAAGATGCTTTGGTCGTACCTATCCAAGCTGTAGGCGTGCGCAAGGACACCACGGAAAAAGCCCGAATGATTGATGAGGCCATGACGGATGCAAACGAGAAATTCGAAGTGGTATTCTTACCAGAAGGCACTAAGGCCGGGTTGACGGTCGTAAAAAGCGGTATCCAAGACGACGAATACATCATGGTGAGCGGTTTGAAAGATTCGACTAGAATCATCACCGGTCCTTACAGCGCCGTTAGCAAGAACCTGCTTAAAGGCGCCAGCATCAAAGAGAAAAAATAAACGCATGCTCCTCGGCATTGAGACATCTACCAAAAACTGCAGCATCGCTCTATTCAAAGACGCTATAAAGCTTGGTGCAAACGATGAACGAGGCGATAGATTCGTGCACGGCGAACGTTTGCATGTCATGATTCAGGAGCTGCTGCATAAATACAGCGCTGCCCCAAAAGATTTATCCGGCATTATCGTGGGCGAAGGTCCAGGTTCATATACCGGTTTGAGAATAGGAAGTAGTGCAGCTAAAGGATTGGCCTTTGCGTTGAATATTCCCATGTATGCCGTTCCTACCTTAGGATGTTTTGATTTCACTTCTTTTGAGTCCAATTATTGTATCTCTGTCCTAGATGCCAGAAGAGATGAAGTCTTTGCCCAAGTATGGAAACACGCCCCTGGAGGTTTCGAGGCCAGTGGTGCTATTGAAGCGGTCATTGTCGATAATCAGTCTTGGAATCACTTGCGAGGGGAAAGTGTTACTATAATTGGTGATTGCGCAGAGAAAATGACGGAACTCTTATCGCCCTTACCAAAGCATTGGACTATCGCACCTACAACATTCCCGTCGGCTAGTGCCATGCATGCCTTCATGGGGCCAAACCTCGCGTCCGTCGATACCGCCTATTTCGAGCCTTTCTATCTGAAGGACTTTGTCGCGGAAAAATCGAAGAAGAAATACTTGTAATTACCGAGCGGGGCAGTCGAGTAGGTGATCGTTTACCATGCCGGTTGCTTGCATGTGGGCATATACCACCGTGGGTCCTACAAACTTAAACCCAAGCTTTTTCAGATCCTTGGAAATCTCTTCTGCCAGCGGTGTACTCGCGGGCAATTCCTTCAAGCTTTGCCATTGGTTGCGAATGGGCTCTTCGCCGATATAGTCCCAGAAAAATTCTACCAACGTGGTGCCACTCTTGTGCATTCGCTGCACACATTGCGCATTGTGTACGGCTGCCCGAATTTTGGCATGATTCCGGATGATTGCTGGGTTTTGCAGTGCTGCTTGAATCTCATCTTCGTTCATAGCGGCTACTCGGTCCACATCAAAACTATGAAACACTTCTCGGAAAGATTCGCGCTTGCGCAATACCGTGATCCAACTCAAGCCGGCTTGAAAGGTCTCTAAGAGTAGGAATTCAAATATTTGTTGCTCGTCACGAAGGGGTTTACCCCATTCCTGGTCATGGTAGCGCTCGTACAATTCGCTGCCTAAGCACCATCCGCACTTGCCGTCTAATTCTTCCATAGCGATAATGCTTTTGAGGAGGAGGTAATGGGCAGGTCACAGACGTTGTTTTGACACCAATAGAATAGAGTGTTGTCGGATTGGAAACGCCCTTTAAAAATGGACTCGCCGCGAGAGTGATCGCTCCAGAACAGCTGAGCTAAAGCCGGATAATGAGCTCCGGCCAGGGCTTCCGCGGATGCTTTTGCTTGTAGGCCACAGATCACCATTTCGTGATGGCCAAAAGCTTCATACAAGGCGAGGGAGAGCCAGTGGGAATAATTGGGCCCAAATCGAAATACCTTTTCGTGAATTCCATGCAGCGCATCAGTGGCCCACTTTGAATAGTCCGATGTTCCTGTAATTATGCCTAGCCTAGCGAAGAAGTGAGCGCAAAGCGCATTCGCACTGGGGATGACATTGTCCTCCACTTCAATGTGCTGCTGCCAGGCTTCTTTTACACCTCGTGCGTACGGCCTAAATGCCATGCCTTCCGCAGCGGGAAATAGTTCTTGAATGTCTTGGGCCAAGGCGAGGGCACGTTCCAAATATTTTGCATCGGATTGAACGCTAAACAGGTCTAGCAAGGCCAGCCCCAAGGTGCTATAGTCGTCTAAATACCCTTCGCCACTCGACTGGTCGATGTACTGATGGTGTAATCCTTGATCGGTGTAAGTCAGTGTCCACAATTGCTCCAATAATTGGGCTGCGGCACGATCGAATCCCTCATGCGGCAATGCCCAGTGTGCCTGTGCTAATCCGCTTACAAGAAGTGCATTCCAGCTTACGATGGCCTTAGGGTCAAGGGCGGGCTTTGGATGGCTCTGTTCACGCGCTCTGCTGGCCTTTTCGAGTGCATCGAACCATTGGGTTTTCAATGCTTTGAGTTCCTCTGTGCTGAGCTCGGATTTGGCGGAAAACTCCTCGTCGGATAGGGGGCGGTGCAGGATATATTTTCCTTCCCAAGTCGAATGTGCGCCTAGGTCAAAGTACTCTCTGAAGAGCTCTTGATCCCAAAGTTTTTGAGCGACCAATTCCTCTTTTGTCCACGTATAAAATCCACCTTCTTCTCTAGAGGATTCCGGGGTAGGAGAATCGGCATCCAATGCAGCTCCAAGTAACCCACACGGCAAGGCCATGTGCCGTTGTAGGAAGGACCAAGTTTGACGTAAGATTTGGGCATAGTGTTCGCTCGGGCGATGGCGCTGTGCTAAGGCAAAGAGCTGAAGCAATTGGCCATTATCGTACAGCATTTTCTCGAAGTGTGGGACCTTCCAGAATCGGTCCGTAGCATATCTCGTAAATCCACCGTGTACGCAATCGTACAATCCTCCGTACGACATTCGCTCCAGGGTATTGTGCACATAATCCAACACCGCGGACTGATCAGTCACAATACCGTATTGAAGTAGGTATTGGTAGTTCGTAGGCATCGGAAATTTCGGCGCCTTATTGTTTCCACCCCAGTTCGAATCCCAACTCCGCATCCAAGGCACGAGAACATCTTCGAGGTCTGAAGCCGTAAAAGCTTTGGCCACCGAATTTTGATGTACTGCGACCAATTCTTTTAAGCCCTCCTGCATCTTGGTCCCATAGGAAAGCACCGTCTCTCGATCCTCGCGCCATAAATGGGCAATCTGCTCTAATGCCGTACTCCAATCAGCTTTAGAAAAATAGGTTCCTCCCCAAACTGGCGTGCCATCTGGTAAGGCAATGACGTTCAAAGGCCATCCGCCCTGGCCAGTCATCAGTTGTACGGCCGACATATAGCGAGCGTCCAAATCTGGGCGCTCCTCTCTGTCAATCTTGATACTGGTGTAATGCGCATTCATCAACTCCGCCACTGCATTATCTTCAAAGCTCTCGTGCTCCATTACATGGCACCAATGGCAACTGGAATAGCCTATGGAGATCAATAATAGTTGGTCCTCCAGTTGCGCCCCGTCTAACACGCCCTGCGACCACTGTTTCCAATGTACAGGATTCTCCGCGTGTTGTTGTAAATACAGACTATTGCTGAGGTGAAGCTCGTTGGACATCTAGTTACTTCATTTGGTTCACGTAGTTGTGGTAGAAGTAAGGGATGGTTTCAATGCCTTTGAAGTAGTTGAATACGCCGTAGTGCTCGTTCGGGCTGTGGATCGCATCGCTGTCTAATCCGAAGCCCATCAATATGCTCTTTGCACCTAAAATCTGTTCGAACAAGGCAACGATTGGTATAGAACCACCGCTTCTGACCGGTAAAGCTGGTTTGCCAAATGTCGTCTCATAAGCTGCCGAAGCGCTTTGGTAAGCCGGATCTGTAGATTGCGTCACATAAGGTAAACCGCCATGGTGAGGCGTTACTTTCACACTCACACTCGCCGGTGCGATATTGATAAAATGCTGGGTAAACTTCTCCGTGATGGCATCCGGATCTTGACCCGGCACCAAACGCATGGAAATTTTAGCGTAGGCCTTGGAAGGAATGACCGTCTTGGCGCCTTCGCCAATGTATCCGCCCCATATGCCGTTCACGTCCAAGGTTGGACGAATGCTCGTACGCTCTGGCGTTGAATATCCTTCTTCGCCCCACACATCTGAGATGCCGATGGACTTCTTGAAGGCCCCTTGGCTGAAAGGTGCTTGTGCCATCAATGCGCGCTCTTTGTCCGAAACGATCTCCACACCGTCGTAGAACCCTTCCACGGTGATTTCGCCTTTCTCGTTGTGCAGACTGGCTACCATTTGAGTCAAAATATTGATCGGGTTCGCCACTGCTCCCCCGTACAACCCAGAATGCAAGTCACGGTTCGGACCGGTAACTTCAACCTCCACATAACTCAAGCCTCTAAGACCTGTGGTGATGGACGGGGTATCATTGGCAATCATGCCTGTATCCGAAATTAGGATGGTATCGCAAGTGAGCATGTCTTTGTGCTCAGTGAGGAACGGACCTAGATTCGAGGAACCCACTTCTTCTTCACCCTCGATCATGAATTTCACATTACATGGCACGCCCCCTTCGGCTTGAAGAATCTCAAATGCCTTGAGGTGCATGAACATCTGTCCTTTATCGTCACAGGCACCACGGGCGAAAATTGCCCCTTCCGGGTGAATATCTGTAGTCTTGATGATGGGGTCGAACGGGTCATTGTCCCAAAGCTCTATAGGATCGGCCGGCTGGACATCGTAATGACCATAAACCAATACGGTCGGTAAGTCAGGGTCGACCAAGAAATCCCCGTAAACAATAGGATGGCCTTTCGTGGGGTATATATTGACATTTCGAATGCCCAAATCTTTCATGTGTACGGCAATATGCTCTGCACATTGGGCCACTTGTTTATTGTAGGCGGGGTCCGCTGAAATGGAAGGGATGCGCAATAGTTCAAAGAGTTCATTGAGCATGCGTTCTTTGTGCTTATCAATAAATGATTTGGGGTTCATAGTGGATTACATTTTGGGTTCTTTTCAAAGGTAAGACCTACATTTAAATTCCTATATTCGGGCATGCGTGATTTACTACTAGCCTTAGCTTTTTGTGCAGCTGGCCTATTGACCGCTCAGCCTAGTATGACTGTGAGTACGAACGGGACTTATAAAAACCCATACTGGATGGCTTCAAACGTATTGGTAGACTCAAATCTTTCTGTATTCAATATGGGGCAAAACGGGTTTAACCTGACGCAACCGAACACAACTCAAATAGGCTATTTTCAGGCTAACGACACGACCTTCCCAGTGCAATCAGGCATTGTTATGGTGGCTGCGCAACAAAGCTCAGATGTGATCGCGAGCAGTCCAGGGACGGGAAACAACACCACATTTACCGATAGCGAATTGGCCGGAGTATTGAGCCAGCTGGGAAGTACGGGCTATGCGATAAAAGATATGGTCAGTATAGAATTCAGCTTCATTGCACAATCTGACTCTATCAAATTCAACTACTGCTTCGGCTCCCACGAATACGACGGCTATACCTGTAGTAACTTTAACGATGTGTTCGGTTTCTTCCTTGAGGGACCTTATATCGATGGGGTGAGTGCACCAACGAACGGATCTATAGTTAAGAATATTGCGACTATTCCTGGGACCACAGTACCCATTGCGGTTAATACCATTAATTCAGGCAGTCCTTCGGGCAGCTACCCTGCGTCTAACTGCTCCTCTGCAAATCCAAACTTCGTTGCTCATAGTGTCTACTACAACAGTTCTAATGGATCTATAGTGACTTTGGATGGGTATACCGATAAATTCATTGCCAAGGCGCAGGTGCAATGTGGCGGGTGGTATACAATCCGATTGAAACTAGCAAACGTTAGTGATGCAGCATTAAGCTCCGCCGTTTTCTTGGAAGAGAATTCCTTGAAAGGTCCTGAGATTGCTTTTTCGCAGAACAATAACGTGGGCAATTCCTTTATGGATTCGTTATTAGTGGAGGGATGTAATAAGAACGAAATTATCTTCTCGCGCTCGGCAAACTTGGGTATAGAAATGAAGATTCCTATCTACGTAGACACCATTTTAAGCACTGCAGTGGAAGGTGTGGATTTCTCCACCTTACCTGATACGATTACTCTCAATCCATATCAGACTTCGGATACATTAGAATTCTGGGTATACGACGATAATGTGGCAGAAGCGAATGAATCGCTGGTGATTGTGCAAGATTACGTATATACGGATTGCTACAATTATCCGGTTCACCGCTTTGAATACTATATGCGGGATAAGGATACCTTGAATGGAACGCTGACATTGAATGCGCCCACGGATACTGTGAATTGTCCAGGCGATAGCGTTGAACTGATTACAACGAATATCACATATGAGGGAAGTTACAACGGCTTCTGGTTGAACGACAGTGCCTTTGTGCCTTCGCGATGGGTCCAAGTAGATGGCGATACCACCTTCACCTACATCATGTTCGACGAATGTGGGGATACGATGATTTTTGAGCAGAATATGTACCTGAAGCCCTACGAGCCAATGGTGTATGAGCAGGATACTATCCGTGTTTGTCCGGGCGATTCCGCATGGCTGAGTCCTGTGTATTACGGCGGTCAAGATCCATTCACCTTTTACTGGCTCGACAAATTGACCCAAATCAATCCTCGTTCCATTTTGCCTTGGACGGATACGACCTATGTACCGTTTAGTGTGTCGGACGGCTGTCAGGTGTTGCTGATTGATAGTGCCTTGGCGATCAATATGCCTCGACCTACTGCAGGATTCAACTACATGAATGATCCTTATGTACCGCTTCGAGTAGCCTTTGATGAGAAGGCCCAAAACGAGGTAAGCTGGACGTGGTATTTGGATACTACCATTATCACGGGAGAGAGTTTTGAGTACGACTTCTCACGTCCTGGAGATTACGAGGTAACCCAAGTAGTGATGAGTGATTTCGGTTGTATCGATAGCATTACGCTGATCGTAGCTGTGGAAACAGATTTCTATTTGTACATCCCTACGGCCTTTTCCCCAAATAATGATGGAGTAAACGATTGCTTCGAGATCAAAGGAGTAGGATTTGAATCTATCGATTTCCAAGTGTATGATCGCTGGGGCAATGTGGTCTATACTACCACGGACGAAAAGGACTGTTGGGACGGGACTTATAGTGGCGCTGGGTTACCAACGGGTGCCTACTCCTGGAAATTGCTTGTTCGATTGCCATTTGATGAGATTGCGATGAAGGAAGGTATTCTCACTATTCTCAAATAAGTTTAAAGGAAAGGGATAGTCAAGATTCCGATCACCAGGACCACTTTGTAGCACAGGTGGGCCCAACGCAGTCCGCGGAGACTTTTAGCTCCTAGCGTAAGAGTGTTGGCGACGCTCAAGAGGACGAGCATGAACAGCATACCTAGTTGAGCGTAAAAACCGAACCATTGTTGTGTAAAGAATGCTGGAATCCATGCAATTCCATTACTGATAATTAGAGCTAAGCGCACTTGATCCCCGCCAAACTCACTCGCCGCTGTACTTTTTCCCATCACTGTGTCACCCTTGACCATCAATAGGTCTTTGAGGAGCTCACGTGAGAATAGGGCAAGGCCGATAAGGCCTCCGAAGGCGAGGGTATGCAGGCTGAGGTATTGATGGTATACGCTGATGCCAAAAAAGGGCAATAGACCGATAATGGCCGCGCTAAAATGTCCTACGAGTGGGATGTTACGGAGTTTGTGACTGTAGAACCATAGTAAAAAGGCATAAAATCCATAGAATAGCAATCCTTGCCAGCCCACGGTATACGCCATTAGCAATCCTATGATTAGTGCCAATACAGCGATGCGTAAAGAGGTACTCTGGCTGACCAATCGTTCAAAGGCCGTTTGTTTGGGGCGATTGATGGTATCGGTCTCTAAATCATAGAAGCTATTAATTAGGAAGCCAAACACAAGCAGGAAGGCGGAGGACCAGATGGTCAAGTGTGTACCGGCATCTATGAGTGTACTTTGCCAAGACTTGCTAGGTTCAAATACAAAAAGTGCCGCGAGGTATTGACCAATAAGGAGTAATAATACGTTGTACCAACGGATTTGGCTAAGAAAGGCTAGGAATTTTAGAAGGGAATATCGGCGGCGGTTCAGTGCTGTCAAAATCTGTATACGACTTCAGGGGAGAACCCTTCAAATTTAGACTTGACCTTATCGTAATCACGGGTGAAGCCCATGACAAAGCCACCTCCGCCTGAACCGCAGAGCTTAAGGTAGTATTCCTCGCTCTTCAATCCGTCACGCCAGAGCTCGTGAAACCCTTGTGGTATCATTGGATCGAAGTTATCGAGGACGAGCGCACTCAATTTTTTCAAATTATTGAAAAGAGGGGTACGGTCTCCTTTAACGAATGCTTTGATGCAAGCGTCGTTGTATTTAATGAATTGGTTCTTCAGCATATTCCGGAAGCCTTCCTCTTTGAGCTTCTCCATGAAGATTTCCACCATGGGCTGTGTTTCGCCAGGTGCACCGCTGTTCAACAGGAACACTGCGCCTGAGCCGTCTGCCAAAGAGGCGGGAAGATCAATAGTGCCGAGGTTGTCCTTGCTCTTAATCAACAAAGGCAGGCGGAGGTAACAAATGATTGGATCTATACCACTGCTCTTGCCGTGGAAGTAACTTTCCATCCAGCTGAAAATCTGCTTCAAGGCTTTAATATCCTTTACCTTCTCAGGATTAGCAGGAATTTTATTCGTACAATAACGGTCGTAAATGGCCGCCACCAAAGCTCCAGAAGACCCCACGCCAAAACCTTGTGGAATAGAAGAGTCGAAGAATAGTCCCCGGCTTAAATCAGCATCGAATGCGTTAAAATCAAAATCACATGGTGCATCCTCTGATTTTAGATACACTACATATTTACGTAGGTTAGAATTGCTTTTCTCCTGCGCAGCATCTTGCCCTGAAGCGAACTGGAACGCACCTCTGTAATAGGTATGAGGAATCGATAGACCCATGCTGTTCCCGATGATTCCGTATTCTCCGAAGAGAAGCACTTTACCGTAAAAAAGCGGATTCTTTTCCATTTATAGCTGTTTAGGTCCTCGACCCACTTCGTCACATAGATAACTACCGTCCTTACAAAAAGTTCGTAAGTCACTGTCTATGAACTGTAAAATTACGTCTTTATGCGATTTTGGGTACAACAAATGCACATTTGCCCCTGCATCTAATGTGAAATATAATGGATTACCGGTGTTTTTGCGGAATACCCAAATGGCCTCAATGACCTTGAGGGTATTGGGTTTCATGAGAATAAAGTAGGGACGAGAACTCATCATCATGGCGTGTAGCGTAAGGGCTTCACTTTCTACAATCGCACCAAACCCTTCAACATCTCCATTGCGCATGTAGGTTAATAACTCGGCCTGGTTAGTGTGAGCTTGGGCGAATCGGGCCTCTGCATAAGCGTGGCCTTCCATCAAGCTGTGACCTACAGTAGAGCTCACGACTTTTTCGCCTTTATCTACCAATAGGATGGTGTCTTGGAAGGTGGTAAATACTTCGGCTACATCGTCGTAGGCAACGGCCCAGCGATCGTGGCTTCCCTGGATATCCTTGTGGGTCCCCCAAGCGGCCAATGGGCCAAAAACGCTACGTGATCCAGATCCAGATCCTAACCTTGCTGCTTCGCTGGCCTCTTGGAAAAAGTCTGAAATGCGCAGTCCTAATGCTTGTTTCACGCTCATCAAACACAAGGATAAAGCGCTCATGCCGGAGGCAGAGGAGGCAATGCCCGAGCTGTGCGGAAAGCTGTTGGAGGTATGAATTTCAAAATCAAGTGTACTGGCAAAGGGAAATTGCTCGGCGGTACGTTCGAGGAAGGTCTTGATCTTTGGTAGGAAACTCGGGGTGGAAACGCCATCGAGATATACTTCGATTTGGCCCGATCCCGGCGCATACTTCAACGTCGTGGTTGTAGCTGCGGCACTTAGGGTAAAGCTAATAGAAGGATTTGCCGGTATTTGGACCGGGTATTTGCCCCAGTACTTAACTAGCGCAATATTCGAAGGGCTTTTCCAAGTAACTTCTTTCATTATTCGAAGCTCACGCCGCTGACTTCATTGGCGCGATCAATTTTCTTGATCAAGCCCTGCAAGGTTTTTCCTGGACCACATTCTACAAATTGAGTAGCACCGTCGGCCATCATCTCTTGAACGCTTTGGGTCCATTTCACCGGAGCCGTTAACTGATCGATTAAATTCTTTTTAATCTCTGTTGGGTTTTGCACTGCTTTCGCAACGCTGTTCTGGTAAACAGGGCACATTGGAGTGTCTATGTCCGTTGCTTCAATAGCAGCGGCTAACTGTGCTCTGGCAGGCTCCATCAGTGGGCTGTGGAATGCTCCACCGACTGGTAGTATCAAGGCACGACGCGCACCCGCTTCCGTAGCTTTTGTACAGGCGGCCTCCACTGCACTGATCGTTCCTGAGATAACCAACTGCCCTGGACAGTTATAGTTCGCAGCAACGACCACCCCGTTGATATCGGTGCAAATATTTTCCACGACTTCATCCTCTAGGCCCAATATGGCAGCCATTGTGGATGGATTCTGCTCACAAGCTTTTTGCATCGCCATGGCACGCTTACTTACCAAGGTTAGGGCGTCCGTGAAACTCAACGCACCGGCAGCGCAAAGGGCTGAAAATTCACCCAAGCTGTGGCCTGCCACCATATCGGGTTGGAATTCGTTACCCAACAGTTTTGCCATAATTCCGCTCATGGTAAAGATGGCCGGTTGGGTAACTTTGGTTTGCTTGAGCTCGTCCTCAGTTCCTTCGAACATGATTTTGCTCAATTCAAAACCTAGCACTCGGTCGGCGGTGTCGAAAAGCTCGCGTGCTTCTTTGTTGTTGTCGTACAAGTCTTTTCCCATACCTGGGTACTGGGCACCTTGGCCCGGAAATACATAGGCTTTGTTCATTCTCCGTAGTATTCTATGATGTTATTATGTGTTTCTGCTAATTGGATTTTGTGCAACTCCGCACCGAATTCAGCAACTTTCGGCGCGAGAATCTTCCAAAATTCTTGGGCAATGATCTCAGCCGTGGGCTGCTTGCCCGCCATGAAGTCGATATCTAAATTTAAGTTTTTGTGGTCGACCACATCGATGATGTGCTCGCGAATGATCTGTTTGAGGTCGAAGAGGTTCATGACGAAACCTGTATCAGAGTCAATTTCACCGCGAACGGTGACCTCCAGCTCGAAGTTGTGGCCGTGGTAGTTCTCGTTAGAACATTTACCGAAGACTTTTTTATTCGTCGCCGCGTCCCATTTCTCATTCCACAGTTTGTGCGCTGCACAGAAGTGTTCTTTACGCTTGATGTAAATCATGCTTGTAAGAGTTTAGGCAAAGATACGATGGGTGAAGTTCTCATTGAGCATTCCCGTCTTGAAGTTGCTCCCAATCTAGGTGTTGTTCGTAGAAGTTCTTAGTGGCCAATTGTAAATCCTCATACATCCCCAAAAACCAGGGTTCAAAAAGGTTTATTTCACGCTCAAGAGTGGTATTGAAGTAGTGCGCAAAAGCTTCCCCACCGCGGTGCCTACAGGCAATACCCGAAGCAGCGCGTGCCAGGCCTTCCACGCTTTGGTAGGACAGGAGCCAATTTTCCTTTAGCAGGTGCGGCGCCATGTGCGCGGCTCGTCCCACTAATAAATTTTGGTGGGTAGCGATATCTTCCAGACAGATCTGAATGAATTCCGGCGCGGTTGGAACGGGGCGGTGTTGGGTCCAATTCCAATGGCGATGCAGAAAAAAATCTCCCATTAAGTCTAGGGCCACCGGGGCGTATTTCCCCACTTTTGGGTAGAGTAATTTTTTGGCATTTAGACTCTTTGGGTGCGCATCAGCAAATTGGTCAATGAAGCGGTGGAGGTCGATGCCTAGCCTTTGGGCCGGGGTGGAATCTTCCCGCCAACCTTGGCCTTTAAAGCCATCTGCGGTGAAGTTAAAAACCCGAACCTCAGAGAGGTTCGGGCTTAAATGTAAATGCGCTAAGAAGTTCAAGGCGCAGTGTTTACGCCTCGGTTACGACGAAGTCAAAGGACTCCATCACAGGGTTGATGAGGAGCTTTTCGCTGGCTTCTTTCACCTTTGCCTCTGCAGCTTCCTTCGAATCTGCTTCCACCTCTAAGGTAATATGCTTGCCAATTCTCACATTGGTCAATGCTTCCAATCCGATGTTTTTAAGGTTTGTACCTACGGTTTTTCCTTGAGGATCTAAAAGTGCCTTTAGCGGCATCACGTTTATTTCAGCAGTGAATTTCATCGTTGAGTTTTTATGGGTCTCATGCCTTGCTTTTCAGAGCGAAGGCGCTAATAATTGGTAGCAAAAATACGACAATTGAAATGCTCAATGCACCAAAAAAAAGAATCATTACTGCTAAAATTCCAACAAGGGTGTATTGCCCTATTTTACGACGTGTATCGCCCCCGCCTTTGAGGCTAAGCACTTGGAATGAAGCGTTTTGCCAGTAGATGGCATAGAAGGCAATAGAGACCAGTGCGATGTGCCATATTAACAATTGTGAGCCTTCCAAAGCCATGATCCATTCCCAATTGTCCCAACGTCCCATCCAGGACCACAAACCGAGAGCGAATAATGCATTGGCAGGGGTCGGCATTCCGACAAAATCTATTGCTACGCTCTCTCGAAGGTTAAATACACCTAAACGATAGACGCTGGCGGCCGTAACACTGGCGCCTACGAGCATGGCCCATGGTTGGGGTACCTTGGCGTAGTCTGCCAAAATACTTGACCATAAAAATCCAGAAGTTGCACCAAAGGAAATGGCGTCCGCCAAGGAATCTAGTTGTTTGCCTAGTTCGGAAGAGCCGCCCACTTTTCGAGCCGCCCAGCCGTCAAGCATATCAAATAATGCAGCTGCAATGAGTGCTATAGCAAGACCTGTATTGTTCGCGTTGACGATGAAGTAGATGGCCATCATCCCGCAAATTGCGTTGGCAAGCGTTAAAAGATTTGGAATGTGTTTCATGCCCTGCAAAGATGCACTATTTTGGCACTATGTCTCAACTACGCCCTTGGTCGGATTGGAAAATGATGTTGGCCGCGACAGTTTTGTTAGTCGCAGCATGGAATGTCCCTATGTTGGGGGTGTTGATCATACCCGCGTTTGTGGTGTTGCTGGAATTGGCCCACCGTCCGGGTCGTAAGTTTTTGAAGCTATATGCGGTCATGGCAGTGTGGAATGCCGCCACCACCTATTGGATTGCCAATGCACATCCGTTGGGAGTAATTGCCACTGTATTCATTAACGGTGCATTGATGGCTGCGGCCTTATGGCTGGGTGTGCGTTCTTCCATCCTTTGGCGGAAGTTTCCACAAATAGAAAGGCTTAGCCTATTGGCGTATTTGCCGGTCATTGCGAACTGGATCGCTTTTGAAAAGCTGCACGACCACTGGGGATTGGCCTTTCCTTGGCTGAATCTAGGAAACACCTTTAATGGCCTTCCGATCTTGGTGCAATGGTATCAGTGGATGGGTGCGACGGGCGGAACACTTTGGGTCCTTCTTGTGGCCATTTCTACTTATGAGTGGTTGTTGGGACGATGGCGAAAGGATCGTCCACTTTTGTTGTTTTTAGTACCTGTTTTAACCAGTATAAGCCTTTGGTCTTTACCACATAGAAAGGAACCCTCAGGGTGGGTCAGCGTGGCGGTGGTCCAACCTAATATCAACGCCTATACCGAAAAATGGGAAATGCCGGAAGGCGAGCAAATTGAAAAGGTTCGCGGCTTATTGCAAGCTCATTTGGGTGATGATAGTGTGGATTTGATTGTGCTGCCAGAGACGTTCTTGCCAAAGGCACGTCAGGAGTCTACCTATGGGCATTCGCCGAAGGACGGCAAGTTGCACCAGGTGTTGGATGCCTATGGTGATGCGGCAATTTTCGGAGCGACGACCTACGACTTCCAAGATGCCCCCAATGCCTATAATAGGCCTATGGGCAATCGATACTACACCTTGTACAACACGGCTTTATTCCGTACACAAGATATGCCAAATGCCGCTTTTTACCACAAAGGAAAACTCGTGGTTGGCGGGGAGACCATGCCGTTTGTTCAGCTGCTGAAGCCTTGGTTGGGAGATTGGGCACTGGAGTTGGGAGGTACTTCCGGAACGCTCGGTGTTTCTAGTGAACGCACCGTTTTTGAGAATGGGAAAGGGATGAAATTGGGCCCAATTATTTGTTGGGAAAACGAGTTCTCTGATTATACCACGGACTATACGAAACAAGGCGCAAATCTGCTCGCTGTCATCACCAACGACGGTTGGTGGGGCGATACCCAGGGCCATGTTCAGCACATGAGATTTTCTGGGCTACGTGCTATAGAAAACGGTAAGTGGATTGTACGCAGCGCCAATACGGGTATCAGTTGTATTATCGACCATAAAGGCCGTGTAAATGAGCCGCTGGGTTGGGAAAAGGAAGGTGTGATTGTGATGGAGGTTCCGCTTCTTGAGGGCCAAACAATTTATAGCAGAACTGGGGACTGGATAGGCCAATTCATGGTTTGGCTCTTTGCCCTCAATCTCGGTGTACTTCTATTTAGTAGATTTTTCCGATTAAAGCCGAGGTAAGCAACGCCTCGTGTTTACCTTTGCTTAGAATTAAACATCATTTTATGAGTTCTTACGACGTCGTTGTCATTGGTTCAGGTCCTGGTGGTTATGTGAGCGCTATTCGTTGTGCGCAACTGGGAATGAAAACAGCCTTGGTGGAGAAATATACTACACTTGGCGGTACCTGTCTAAACGTTGGATGTATTCCATCAAAAGCCTTGTTGGACTCCTCGGAGCACTACCACGTGGCGGCACACTCTTTCGAAGATCACGGTATTGTGGTAAATCCACCGACCATAGATTTTGGCAAGATGATGGAGCGCAAAGCAGGAGTAGTGAGCACTACTTGTGATGGCATCGATTACTTGATGAAAAAGAATAACATCGATGTGCTGCACGGCTTTGGTTCCCTCGTAGATGGCAACACCGTGAAAGTGGCTGGTAAGAAGACGACCAAAGTCAGTGCGAAAAACATCATCCTCGCGACGGGCTCAAAACCTATTGAGTTGCCGTTCGCTAAATTTGATAAAGAGCGCATCATCAGCTCTACTGAAGCATTGAGCTTAAAGGAGATTCCAAAGCATATAATCGTGATTGGAGGTGGTGTTATTGGATTGGAACTAGGTTCGGTATACAAGCGTCTTGGCGCTGAGGTAACGGTGGTGGAATATGCACCGAGCATCATCCCTACCATGGATAGTGCCTTGGGTAAAGAGTTGCAGCGCAGCTTGAAAAAATTGGGCATGAAGTTCAGCTTGAGCACGAAGGTGAGCGAAGTGAGCCGCAAGGGAGATACTGTAACGGTCAAAGGAACTGATAAAAAAGGCAATGAAATCACCTTTGAGGGAGATTACTGTTTGGTGGCCGTAGGACGCCGTGCCTATACTGATAACCTTGAGTTGGAAAATGTAGGTATTGCCACTGACGACCGCGGTCGCATCGAAACCAATTCGCATTTACAAACGTCACAGGCGAACATTTACGCCATCGGTGATGTGGTGAAAGGAGCCATGTTGGCCCA
>Ga0163109_10000309_pt1 | contig 39566 bp, 33 predicted proteins | sample CRUFie1St13metaG_FD_108704 | JGI IMG/M metagenome (GOLD analysis project Ga0163109, IMG submission 108704) | Marine microbial communities from the Costa Rica Dome - CRUD Field 142mm St13 metaG | ecosystem: Environmental > Aquatic > Marine > Oceanic > Photic zone | place: Costa Rica: the Eastern...
CCTCGCACGGGTGATCCCCGCCCGGTTTGAACCCGTTCTTGAAGAACTTTCTTCGCTGGCGGAGCGCTTTGGTAGCGCCGGCCATCGTTTATATGTCGTTGGTGGCACGGTGAGAGATTTGCTGCTCGGCGACGACTCATTTGGGGCATCGGACGATATCGACTTGACGACATCGGCTCGTCCGGAGGAAATCCATGCTTGCCTTGATGGGTGGGCTGACGCAGTTTGGAACCAGGGAGAGAAGTTTGGCACTGTTGGGGTGCGACTCGGAGATCGAGTACTTGAGATCACAACGTTTCGCGCGGAGTCGTATACCGACGAGTCACGGAAACCTCACGTCGTGTTCGCCGATGATGTCGAGACGGATCTCTCTCGACGAGATTTCACGGTGAACGCAATGGCTCTCGAATTGACTAGCGACACACCGACGCTGGTCGATCCTCACAACGGTGCCGTCGACCTACTGCAGAGGGTATTGCGGACGCCGCTGTCACCGCAGGAGAGTTTCAGTGATGACCCGTTGAGAATGCTTCGAGCGGCTCGATTCATTACCAAGTTAGAACTTGCTCCCGATGAGGGGTTACTCGCCGCGGTCACCGAAATGGCGCCCAGACTTGAGATTGTCTCGGCCGAGCGAATTCGGGACGAATTCGAAAAGATCATCTGCTCTCCCCACCCGACGGCTGGCCTGTGGTTTCTTATTGAGACAGGGCTCGCAGAACTCTTCTTGCCGGAACTTCCGGCAATGCGCTTAGAGCATGACCCGATTCATCGGCACAAGGATGTGTTGACGCACACGTTTGCGGTTGTCGAGAACGTTCGGCCACACGATGAACTTGACGAGGCGTTGTGTAATTTTGATTTCCGCATTGTTCGGCTGGCCGCACTGTTTCATGACATTGGGAAGCCTCGTACGCGTGGGTTCCAGAAAGGTAAGGGCACAACCTTCCACCATCACGATGTTGTGGGCGCAAAGATGACAAGGAAACGCTTGGGTGCATTGCGATTTTCAAATGACGATGTTGAGGCGATCACCGAACTAGTCGCCCTTCATCTGCGCTTTCACACTTATCGCCTCGGCTGGAGCGACTCTGCGGTGCGCCGATACGTGAGAGATGCCGGTGAGTTACTGAATGAACTCAATGTACTTACCCGTTGCGACTGCACGACTCGCAACGAGAAAAAAGCCCGCACTCTGTCAAAGCGAATGGATGAACTCGAGGAACGTATTGCTGAACTTGCGGCAGAAGAAGAGCTAGCAGCGCTTCGACCAGAACTCGGTGGCAAGCGGGTGATGGAACATCTCGGTCTTCCTCCGGGCCCTGAAATTGGCAAGGCGCTCGAATTCTTGATGGAAATTCGCCTTGAGGAGGGCCTCATCGGGGAAGAAGCGCTGTTAGCTCGGCTCGATGAATGGTATGCCCTTCAACAATGATCCGGTTCCTTCAATCGTGTGATCACTAGCGTCTAAGTGTGGACTTAGGTTCGTTCTCAAACATCGCAACCCCGGTCGCAGTCGGTATTGGCGTCATCGTGTTTGGCGTGCTGTTGCTCATCCGGGAGCGTCGCGACTCACCACCGACAACAACTTCTGGCGGTTCAACTATTGAACTCTCGGGAACTAAGAACGACCTGTGGCCGACACACAACTCAACTGCCCGAGCCCTACTCGACGCCCTCGGCGAGGCGGTGCTGCACGTCGATCATGCTGGTGTCATCATCGAGGCGAATCGTGCGGGTAGCGACCTACTTTCTTGTCCGGTGGGTTCAATCGTCGGCTCGTCATTTGACGACTGGCTCGATGATGCAGATCGCGGAGCACTAGAGCCATGGATTTCACGACTTCCGCAGGATGTGTCTGAAGGTCATGGCGGGTCGCACTCAGCAGTCGAAGTCTCCGTGACGACCATGGATGGTCGAACAGTGCCGATTGAGGTGACGGTGCAGCGACCTGACGACACCGGACCAATTCTGGTCAGATTGACCGATCGCGACGAGGTTGCTGGCCACCGACGGGCACTTGATGAGGCTCGCCATCGCTTTCATCAAGCCTTTCACTCGGCTCCAACTGGGATGGTTCTTGTTCGTCTCGATGATGGACGGATCGTTGAGGCAAACGAATCATTAGCAACTATGTTGCAGCGCTCATCTGAAGAACTTGTTGGTCGAACGCTGCGGGAGATCACGCATCCCGATGACGTTCGGGCGTCGCAAACGTATCGGGCTCAACTCGAACTTGGCGTGATTGATTCATATCTCATCGATCAGCGGTTCCGGCGGCGAGATGGGGCTTATCTCACGACCCGAACCGGGGTTTCTGTTTCTGAGGATGATGGCATTTTGTTTGCGATTCACCACATTGAAGATGTCACCGAGGAGAGACGTACTGCTGAGCAACTTACTCATGCCGCTCGACACGACGAACTCACTGGGCTTGCGAATCGCTCATATTTCATGCAGGTCCTTAAACAACGCCTCACCGGGTCTCGACCCGGGCGCGTCGGGCTTCTGTTTATCGACCTTGACCATTTCAAGGTGGTGAATGACAGCCTTGGGCATGCTCGAGGTGACGAACTTCTCCGACAAGTTGCCCGGCGTCTTGAGGGGGCGGTTCGCGAAGGTGACCTTCTTGCACGATTTGGCGGCGATGAATTTGTGGTCGTCCTTGATGGCCGAGGTGGTCCAGTTGATGCGGCGACCGCAGCGGAGCGTTTGCGAGCTGCTGTCCACCCAGTAGTGACCGTTGACGATCACGAATTCTTTGTGACGGTGAGCATTGGCTGGTCAACAAATCATGATGCTGGAATGTCGCCCGACGAAATGTTGCGTGACGCCGACGCAGCGATGTACCGGGCGAAGAGCCGCGGGCGTGATTGCGTCGAAGCGTTTCAGGTAGGGAGCCGCGAATCGGGAATGCAAGCGCTCCGAACGGTTGGTGAATTGAGGCGCGGAGTCGAACGCGACGAAATCGTTCCATATTTTCAACCGATTGTTGAGCTACAGAGCGGACGCATCATTGGATTTGAAGTCGTCGCACGCTGGTTGCATCCAGATCGAGGGCTCTTACCGCCGGGCGAATTTCTTCCACTCGCAGAAGAGTCAGGATTATTGGTGTCACTTGGCGCGTCGATGATGCGAAATTCACTGTTGCAGATGGCGCAATGGCGCGCAGCAGGGCATTCGTTTGCGAAGGGTTCAGTCGCGGTGAATGTGGGAAGCCGTCAACTTGTCGACAGTTCATTTCTGACGACGGTGGTCGAGATTCTCGCTGAGACAGGTGTTGACCCTGACTCGGTCTGGTTCGAGATCACCGAGTCGGCTTTGCTTGCAGACGCCCGTGCGGCAACTTCGACATTGAGAGAAATTCGAGAGTTGGGTATTCACCTCAGTGTTGATGATTTCGGCACCGGGTACTCGTCATTGACTTATCTCAAACGCTTTCCCGTCGAAGCAATCAAGATCGATCGCAGTTTTGTGAGCGGTCTCGGCATTGAAGACGAAGACTCAACTATTGTTGAAGCCGTCATTCAGTTGGGAAAGGCATTGAACCTGACCGTGGTAGCCGAGGGCGTTGAGAGTCCTTTGCAATTGCAGCGGTTACGAGACCTCAATTGTGATCGAGGTCAGGGCTACCTGTTCGGTCGCCCGAGACCGGCAAATCTCATTGAAACTGAACTCGCGAGTAATTGAGCGTCACCAAGCGACTAACCGCGTAACGACCGCTATTCTCAAGGCATGTCGGTTGTCGGCTCATTTTCGGTTGGCGCAATGCGTGGCTCAACCGATGGCGGCGGGGTTGTCGATCACCGGCTTGCTCGCCGAATGCTGATCAATCAAGTACGTATTGGGCGTCTGCGCCGAGATGAAGTGTGCGACGCCCACCCTGAACTCATCCGTGCTGCAGCTAACGTCGGAACCGAAACCGAAGCGATATGTCCAATTTGTGAAGAGGAGAATCTTCGGTTGGTGACGTACGTATTCGGTCATCGCTTGCCGGCCCACGGTCGGTGCGTGTCGTCGTCAAAAGAATTGCGTGAATTGTCGGCGGCGGGAAGAGATTTGCGGGCATATGTAGTCGAGGCGTGTTGTGGCTGCCGGTGGCACCATCTGCTTCGAGTTGTCCCGCTTTGATGATCCGGAGCTTTGCGCAGATCGCAGTCGTGTTGGTGGTAGCCGTGGCAGCCGCGTGTGGAGCATCGATTGAAGATCACTCTGTGGACATGTCGTCGGGCCCGGTTGGGTTTCCTCGCCAAGTACTGCTGGTGAGTTCAGAAGATGCGGTGGCATCGGGTTCCCTGCCGCTCAAGCGATGTGTATGGGTTGCGTCGACTACTGAGCAGAGGCGTCAGGGCCTTATGAACCTGAATTCCATGGGGAATGCCGACGGAATGGTGTTTGTACACGACCGGCCGGCTTCAGGCGCGTTCTGGATGAAAGACACGTTGCTTCCGTTGTCGATTGCGTTCTTTGGTGGCGATGGCACATTCATCGATGCTGTCGATATGTCGCCGTGCACTTCAGGGACTGACTCAGACTGTCCGCGCTACCCGACTCCAGCGAATTACCTGCTGGCGCTTGAAGTTCGGCAAGGTGAGCTTGAGCGGTTTGGTGTTGACAAGGAAAGCACTGTTGCATTGAAAGATCGGAGTTGTTCGGCGTCGACAATGGAGCAGTGACACACCCCTCATGCAAGGTGATACGCATGTCAAAGTTGGTGTCGTTAGCGATAGCGTCTTCCTTTCCATATCCACCCTGCCTCGATTCATCGGCTTCTGCTGATGCATGGGGGCCAACGGTCACACAAGGTGGCCACGTCCGAAGGGAGTCAATTAGCACATGAATCGTGCCTATGAACTCATGGTGATCGTCGATGGCGATGTCGAAGATCCGGCGGCTCAGTCCTGGGTTAAGACGGTCTCCGATGGCATCACCTCAGCCGGAGGTTCCCTCCACGGCAAGCCCGATTGGTGGGGCAAGCGTGCGTTCGCTTACCCGATCAATAAGAAAGAATCGGGGTACTACCTCGTTGTCGAGTGTGTCGCACCAGCGGGTGCTCTCGATGAACTTGAGCGTTCCCTCCGTCTCGCAGACGACATTGTCCGCCACAAACTCATCCGTCTTCCCGAGGCTGAAGCAGAGCGTCGCGGTATGACCGGAGCAGCTGCCTGAGAGCAGCGCAAGAAGGGAGTCCCAGATGGCAACAAACACCATCACGCTGATTGGCAACCTCACTCGTGATCCTGAACTTCGGTACACCACTGGTGGCCGCGGCGTTGCAAGTTTCGGCCTTGCGGTCAATCGTCGTTATCAAGTCAATGGTGAGTGGCAAGAACAAGTGTCCTATTTCAATGTCGTCTGCTGGGGTGACCTCGGTGAAAATGCCGCAGCCACTCTCACGAAGGGCAATCGCTGCATCGTTGCCGGTCGGATGGAACAGCGTGACTACGAGACCAACGCAGGCGAGAAGCGCACCGTATTTGAAGTAGTGGCCGACGAAATCGGACCAAGCCTGCGATGGGCCACCGCCCAAGTTGAGCGCACTGAGCGCTCAGGTGGCTTTGGTGGTGGAGGCGGTCCAAGCCAGTCACCGCAAGCAGCACCTGATCCGGTGTACGGCGACGAAGAGCCGTTCTGATTTCACATAAACATTCGTAGTTTCATCACATTTGTCCAGGAGGACCAAAAAATGGCGAAAAGCCCAGGCCGCGGACAGCGCGCACGAGATGCCGCTCCCCGCAAATTTAAGAAAAAGACCAGCCCTCTCATTATCGAGAAAGTTGAGTATGTCGACTACAAAGACGTCGACCTGCTCTCACGCTTCATGAGTGATCGCGGCAAGATCCGTGGTCAGCGCATCAATGGTAACGACGTCCAGCAGCAGCGCGAGGTGGCAAATGCCATCAAGATTGCACGCGAAATGGGGCTGTTGCCGTATGCCCGTCGAGTTGCGTCGGCCTCCCGAGGACGTCCATCGCGTGACGGGGGTCGCCCACGTAATGACGAGAATGCAGTCGAGACCGGTGAGACCGAAATCGATGAGATTGAAAACGAAGAGGTGATGGACGATCAGGCAGAGGACCAGGTCGAGGCCACCATCGATGACGGAGAGGAGGCCTGAGATGAAGGTCATTCTTCGCGATGACATGCAAGACCTTGGCAAGCGCGGCGACATCGTTGACGTTGCCGATGGGTACGCCCGCAACTACCTCCTTCCAAAAGGTAAGGCGATAGTTGCAACACCTGGAGCAGTAGAGCAGGCTTCGAAAATGCGCCGTGCCCGTGACCTCCGTGACGCAAGCGATCGAGAGGCGGCAACAACCGTTGCATCGACACTCGTCCCAATGGTGTTCACCATCGAGGCCCGGGTTGGTAGTGAAGGCAAGTTGTTCGGTTCGGTGACCTCAGCTGATATCGCTGATGCGGTTGAGGCACAGTCATCGGTTGCGATCGATCGTCGCAAAATTGAGATCGCTGACCAGATCAAGACGGCCGGACAGCATGTCGTTACCGCATCTCTTCATCCTGAGGTGTCATTTCCGATCACCGTTGAGGTCGTTGCCTCTTAAGTCTCGGAGACACTCGTTCTGTGAACACAGCCGGCCCGGTTATACATCGGGCCGGCTGTGTTGTGTTTACTGCTCAAAATATGGGTCGAGCAGGAGTTGTCCCCATTTTTATCCACAGGACAATCCACATGGTTTTCCACAAAGTTGTACCCCTTTCTTCCCACAGGCTCGACGTGAAAGAGTAGAGACCTCATGACCGACGAGACCCCGTTCCCGCCACTGCCACCCGACGAATCTGCTCCGGAGTCGGCCTTCGATAACGCGCCATTGCGCGGAAACTCAGGGCGCGGTAATGATCGAGGAAGTCGCCGGCGTTCAGGGTCGGCGGGAAGAGTTCCCCCTCACAATCTCGAAGCTGAAGAATCTGTACTCGGTGCCCTGCTGCTCTCCCGAGAAGCGATCGGAACGGTCTCCGAGCTTGGCCTTATGCCTGACGATTTCTACCGACCGGCGCACCGTCACATTTACGATGCGGTGCGCTCGCTCTATGCAAGTGCTGGACCGGTCGACGTCGTTACCGTTGCCGATGAACTGCGGCGAGGCGGGCTGCTCGACGAAACCGGCGGATCAGAAAGCCTGCACGAGTTGCAAAACATGACGCCTGCGGTCTCAAGCGTCGGGCACTACGCAAAGATTGTCCAAGACACGGCGCTACTACGCCGACTCATCTTCGTCGCTGGCGATATTGCAGAGCTCGCCTATGGAGAGCCGGACGATGTTGCGCAAGCACTCGACGCAGCTGAGACCCGCGTGTTTGAGATTGCAGAAGATCGCGTTGCGGACACCACGCGCAGCCTTGACGATTTGCTGCCCGAAATTTTCCAACAACTTGAAGACACCTTCCACCGCGGTGACGTCGTCACCGGATTACAAACCGGCTTCGTCGACATCGACGAATTGCTCTCAGGATTGCAACCAAGTTCGCTTTACATCGTTGGAGCCCGACCGGCGATGGGTAAGAGTGCGTTTGGTCTCAACATTGCATCGCATGTTGCGATGAACTCCGGGGCGCCTGTGCTTGTGTTCTCTCTCGAGATGGGCCATACCGAACTTTCGCATCGAATTCTTTCTTCCGAAGCCCGAGTGGATTCGATGAAAATGCGCAAGGGCAATCTTCAAGACACCGATTGGACGAAAATCGGAAAGGCCATCGGCCGTCTTGAAGTTCCCATGTTTCTCGATGACAACCCCCGTGTCACAGTGATGGAAATACGGGCGAAGGCGCGTCGAATCAAAGCTCGTTACGGAGCTCTCGGATTAATCGTCATTGACTACATTCAGCTCATGACTTCGGGAAGTTTTGCCGAGAACCGACAGCTAGAGGTCTCGGAGATCAGCCGAAACCTGAAGATCCTCGCCCGTGAACTTGAAGTACCGATCATTGCGCTCAGTCAGCTGAGTCGCCGTCTCGAAGAGCGTTCTGATAAGCGTCCAATGCTGTCTGATCTCCGTGAGTCGGGTTCACTTGAACAAGATGCCGACGTTGTCATGTTCTTGTATCGCGACGAGGTCTACAACCCTGAAACAAATGATCGCGCCAGCGCTGAAGTCATCATCGCAAAGCATCGCGCCGGGCCGATCGGAACAAGGAAACTCGTGTGGCTTGGGCAGTACACCCGATTTGAGAACGCCGCCCGAGGTGGTGTCTAAACCTCCGCTCGATGCAGGCATACTCGTCTAGTGACAGAACGCCATGCAGTACAGATGCGGGGGGTGGTCAAACGATTTGGCGACACCCTCGCGCTCGACGGGGTTGACCTCGCAGTACCAGCGGGAGCCGTGTACGGGCTCCTTGGCCCAAACGGTGCGGGTAAGACGACATAGGTCAAAGTGCTCACGACTTTGATTCGGCCAGATGCCGGCACGGCCGCCATTGACGGCATTGATGTCGTAAAAAACCCCGACGATGTTCGCCGCCGCATCGGGCTTACCGGGCAGTACGCCGCTGTTGATGAGCGACTCACCGCTCGCGAAAATCTTGTGTACATCGGTCGACTTTTTCGCCTCGGCACGGCAGAAGCGCGCTTACGCGCCGGCGAACTCCTCAATCGCTTTGACCTCGCTGATTCAGCAGATCGCGTGGTGAAGGGGTTTTCGGGAGGTATGCGGCGCCGGCTTGATATCGCAATGAGCCTCATCGCGAATCCGTCAGTGCTGTTCCTTGATGAACCGACGACCGGCCTCGACCCACGAAGCCGTCTTGGCATGTGGGATGTCATTGAAGATCTTGCAGCTGATGGAACCACAGTGCTGCTCACGACCCAGTATCTCGAAGAAGCCGACCGGCTCGCCGAGCAGATCGTCGTGATCGACCAGGGGCGGGTCATCGCCGAAGGAACTCCAGATGAACTCAAATCTCGGACGGGTGGAGCTTTACTCCAGGTCTCGATTGCACGTGCCGAAAACCGAGAGCTTGCGATGTCAGTTTTGACCCCGCTGTGCACAGGTCGTGTTGAGGTTCGTGACGACCGAACCTTCGAAGCACCAATTACTGCCGGTGACCGAGTCGTACCGAGCGTCATTCGTGCGCTCGATGATGCTGGCGTCGACGTGCTCGATGTCGTCGTTCGTCGACCATCGCTCGATGATGTCTTCCTTGCTTTGACCGGACACGTTGCATCGGGAGAGGAGGCAACGTCATGAATCGGCTTCAGGCAACCCTCCACGACTCACTCGTCGAGGCCGAACGTCACCTTCGAGTGATTCCTCGCAATATCGAATTGTTGATCTTTGCGACCATCCAGCCGATTATGTTTCTTGCGCTGTTCGCGTATGTATTTGGCGGGTCGATCTCAATTCCCGGGTTTGATAACTACGACCAGTTCCTTATGCCAGGAATTTTCAGTCAATCCCTTGTCTTCGGGTCAGCGTTCACCTCGATTGGTCTTGCAGAAGATCTTTCGAAAGGTCTTGTTGACCGTTTGCGGTCTCTGCCGATGAGTCGTTCGGCAGTCATCATCGGTCGCACGGTGAGCGATCTAGTGCGCAACCTCCTGACGTTTGGTGTGATGCTCGTATCCGCGTTTTTGCTCGGCTTTCGGTTTGGAGGTTCGGTCACCGATGCTCTGCTTGCGACCGGTTTGCTTGTGCTGTTTTCGTATGCGCTGAGCTGGGTACAGGCGCTTATTGGGCTCGCAGTCTCATCGGTCGAGGCCGCAAACTCGGCCGGATTTATTTGGATGTTTCCGCTGACGTTTGTGTCGTCTGCATTCGTTGACCCATCGACAATGCCGACATGGCTAGAAGCGGTAGCGAATGCGAATCCGTTCACCGTGGTGACCAACGCAGCGCGGTCGCTGTATAACGGGCTCCCTGTCGGAAATGACGCCTGGCTCTCTCTCGCCTGGTCAGTTGGCCTAATCGCTGGGTTTTCAATGATCGCGACCCGAAAGTTCTCGCGTTCGACATCTTCCTAGCAAACGCAACATCGGTTAGATCAACAGTTCTGCTGCTTGGTTACGCAGTTCGGTCAACCTGATTTTGACCCCGTTTGGTCCATCGGTGATGGGGAATTCATCAAGAGACACGACCCTTACCGGTACCTTGTAGCGGGCAAGTCGACTGCGGCAATGCTCGATGACCTCGTCCTCGTTGATGGTTGCACCCTCTTCGGGAATCACGAACGCAACTGGCCGTGACCCGGTCTGGAGACCAACGGCTACGACTTGGGCATCGGCAACTCCTGGAGCACTGCACAGTGCTTCAGCGATTTCTGCCGGTGCAACAAGAAATCCTCCCAGCCGAAGAATGTCGCCTAGTCGTGAGATGTAGTGGAAGGTGCGGTCGTCATCCATCTCTGCGAGGTCGCCTGTCTTGAACCACACGACACCTCCGTCATCAGTCACCATGTGCTGGGCGGTGAGTTCGTCATCGACGGCGTCTCCACCCTCTTGGAGGTAGCCAGCAAAGAGACTCGGCCCACGAAGTTGAAGTTCGCCATCAACAACTCGCGCTGAGGCCTGAGGCGACACGAGCATGCCACCTGCACGAGATCTACCGTCGCTATCGAGGCGTGGGTCGCGGAGCGAAAAGAGAGCTTGCACCTCACTCATTCCGTAGAGCCCGGTCAGGGTTGCTCCCTTTGCTTCCGCCCGGGAGACGATGTCACTCAACGATGTGTTGAACTGTGCGTATCCGCTGATGCGGAGATGAGAGAGATCAGCGCCGGCGAGCAAGAGCCGGTGGAACATGTCATCGCTTCCGTTCATTGCGGTGATCTGCTCACGATGGGTGAGCGCTGAGGTCCCATCAACAGAGAACTGGTTGACGACGACTCGGGCGCCAGCGGCAACGGCGGCGATGAGGCTGCTGAGACCAAAGGTTCCACACAGCGGGAGCGCCATGAGCACGGTGTCGGCCTTCGAATATCCAAAATGATCGACGATGTCAACGGCGTGTGCAATCACCGAGCGTTGATGGTGCAGGACCATCTTTGGCTTGGATGTCGTGCCCGACGTTGTGAAGATGATGAACGGAAGATCTTGGGCATCTGCATATACATCAGGCTCGGCATCGTTGTGGTGAGAGAGGTTCGGGTGGCAGGCTCCTGATCGAGCGACAAGATCATCAACTTCGAATTGCGAATACTTCGTGTTCACAGCAACGACGACGATTCCTCCAAGTGCTGCTGCAAGAAGCAACTCAAGTGCTTCGATGTCATTTCCTCGGTGCAAGGCAAGTCGATCTCCTTGCGCGAAACCTTGGGCCCGTAGTTGACGGAGGCGCTGTTCGGCACGACGAACAAGTTTTTTGCTTTCAATCTCTTCTCCGTTGTCGAAGACAAGAACAGCATCAGACATCGAGAACAAATCTGCCACGTTCTGAAAAGTTGTTTCGCGAATGGATGCCATACTGCAGTGTCGCACGGCAGACTGGAGGGATGTTCCTCGGAGAGGATCTCATTGCGTGGTTGCTGCTGGCGCTTGGTGGCGCGTTGTGTATCGGAAACTTGCTCGCGCTCGTTCGACCGCCGACGCCACCAGCAGGCTCGGTTGAAGCATTGACCGACGGTCCGCCTCCTCGACCTCCACTGTTTCGCAGCTTGTTCTACGCAGTGCTCGGTTTCATTGCCTCAGTGTGGTCACTTGCCACTCTGATCTCCGGGTAGTTCACCATGGCGTCAAAACCGCTGCAATTGAAGTTTGTGCAGTCAGCTACTCGGGCTCACCAACTGCCAGAACTCGGCCCTGAGGTTGCCTTTGTTGGTCGCTCGAATGTGGGGAAGAGTTCACTGATCAACGCCCTCGCCAATCAGCGTCAACTCGCACGAGTATCGAATACTCCCGGCCGCACACAGCTGATCAATGTCTTCTCGCATGTCGCCGGGGGCGCAGTCGTGGATTTGCCGGGTTACGGGTACGCGAGAGTCCCTGGCCACATTCGTGGCGACTGGTCGTCGATGATCGAGGGTTACCTTCTCGAACGCGAAGAACTTGTCATGGTGCTTGTGCTTGTCGACGGCGAGATCGGACCGACCCAGCTTGACGTGCAGATGCTTGAGTGGTTGCGGTACAACGACGTCCCTCACACGGTGGTCGCGACAAAATCCGACAAGGTGAAATCGGCAAAACGCCAACGTCGGAAACGTGATCTGGCTGAGGGATGCATGCTTGAACAGGGCGACATCGTGTGGGTGTCGGCATCAAAAAACGTCGGCGTCGAGCGCTTGCGTGACCTTGTCATCAGCCACCTGACGACCTGAGCGCCCTGGCGGCGAAAACGAGTTGTCACCGATGAGAAGTTGCTCTTCCTCATCGGTAAAACTGGGCGTTCTATGCCTACCGCACTTATGCAGCACTATTTGTCGACATGGGAAGAAATGGCGGCCGATGGTGGCCAGTTCGAAATGACGGAAATCACCGTTCGTGGGGTTCCGATGCGCGTGTACAAGAATGCCCCTCCAACAATGCGTGCCTTTTGGGAACTGACCGCCGGGTATGCCGACCGCGATTACATCGTCTACGAAGATGAGCGGTTCACCTACGACGAGGTTGCAGCATCGGTTCGTTCGCTCGCCCATCACTTGCGAGATTCCCACGGCGTTGGAAGTGGCGATCGGGTTGCGATCTCGATGCGAAATTTCCCAGAGTGGGTGATGACGTACTGGGCAACGGTGTCACTCGGTGCAGCGGTTGTTGGCATGAATGCGTGGTGGACGTCAGAAGAGATGAAGTTTGGCCTCAGTGACGCGCAGCCAAAGGTTGCGATCGTCGACGATGAACGCCTCGAGCGACTGTTGCCGGTGCTTGACGAGGTTCGCGCCGACGTCGCTCTTCATGTGATATCGGTGCGCAGTGACCGCGACCTTCCTGACAACTGTTCACGTTGGAGTGATGTTGTTGATGCGCCTAGTGCTCCGGCAGAGCTGCCTTCGGCCGATATCGACCCCGACGACGACGCGTGCATTTTCTACACCTCAGGAACGACCGGCTTCCCCAAGGGGGCTCAACTCACCCACCGAGGTTCAGTACACAATGTTATGAATCTTGTCTTCATGAGCCTGACTGCTGCAGCCGCTGAGGCAAAAGCGAAGGCTGCGGGTGATATTGAAGGCAAAGAGATGGGCAATCTCACTGACCCTGCCAGTCAGCCGGTGTATATGGCGCCGACACCGTTGTTCCACGTCACGGCGAACAACTGCCTGTTGCAGCCATGCACGCTGGTCGGAGGAAAAATCGTGCTCACATACAAATGGGACGCAGGTCGTGCACTCGAACTCATTGAACGCGAAGGCGTCACTACATTCTCTGGTGTTCCCACGATGAGTCGAGAACTGATCTCGCATCCAGATTGGGAAATTCGCGATACGAGCACGGTGCAAGGTATGGGCGGTGGCGGTGCAGCATTGCAACCCGACCTTGTCGACAAGATCGACAAGAGCCTGTCGAAGGGTGCACCGTCAACCGGCTATGGGCTGACCGAGACACACGGCATCGTGACCGCCAACGCGGCGAAGTTCTTCATTGAGAAGCCTGCATCTTGTGGTCCTGCCGTACCGGTCTGCGATATCAAGCTCGTCGATGACGATGGAAACGACGTCGCAATTACCTCAGAGGCGCGCGGGCAATTGTGTGTGCGTGGACCGATCGTGGTGAAGGGGTACATCAATCGGCCTGACGCAACAGCAGACGCGATTCGCGATGGATGGTTTAACACTGGCGATGTCGCAATGGTTGACGACGACGGGTTTATTTACATCGTTGACCGAGCGAAAGACATGGTGTTGCGCGGCGGTGAGAACGTGTACTCAGCGGAGGTTGAGGCTGCCATCTATCAGAATGAAGCGGTTGCGGAGGCCGCCGTGTTTGGTGTCCCAGACGATCGCCTCGGAGAAGAAGTTGGTGTCGCCATTCATTTGCACCCGAGCGCCTCGCTGTCGGCCGAAGCACTTCAAGAGTTCTTGGGTGAGCGCATCGCAAAGCATAAGGTGCCTCGCTACGTGTGGATTCTCGATGAGAGGCTTCCGCAAAACGCGAACGGCAAATTTTTGAAGCGCGAGCTGAAAGAGCGGCTTATCCCGACGATGTGAGTTCGATGGTGTTGTCGTTCATTTCGACGGCGAGTGAACTACCTTCTGTGGCCTCACCCTCGAGGATCATGATCGCAGCACGGTCACCGATTTCCCGTTGAATCACTCGCTTAAGGGGTCGTGCACCGAACGCCGGGTCGAAACCGATTTCAGCGAGGGCATCGAGAACTTCGGGGGACACCTCCAGTTCGATTCGTTTGCTTTCCATGAGTCGACCCTGAAGACGTTCAATGTGAATGTCGACGATGCGACGAAGATCAGATTGAGTGAGCTCACTGAATCTGATGATGTCGTCGACTCGGTTGAGGAACTCCGGCTTGAAGAACGATGACGGATCTCCGGCAAGGTTGGAGGTCATGATGAGAACAGCGTTCGTGAAGTCGACGGTTCGACCTTGACCATCGGTGAGACGTCCGTCGTCGAGTACCTGCAGCAGGACGTTGAACACATCAGGATGTGCTTTTTCGATCTCGTCGAGGAGCACCACCGAGTACGGGCGCCGTCGAACAGCCTCGGTGAGTTGGCCACCCTCGTCGTAACCGACGTATCCGGGAGGTGCCCCGATGAGACGGCTCACCGTGTGCTTCTCCATGTATTCGCCCATGTCGATGCGCACCATCGCCCGTTCATCGTCAAAGAGGAACTCGGCGAGTGCCCGAGCAAGTTCGGTCTTCCCAACTCCGGTAGGCCCGAGAAACATGAACGAACCGATTGGCCGGTTTGGGTCGCTGATACCGGCTCGACTGCGCCGAACTGCGTTGGCAACAGCGGTGACTGCGTCGTGCTGGCCGATCACTCGCTGATGTAACGACTCTTCGAGATGGACTAATTTTGCCATCTCGCTCTCCATCAGTTTGGCCATCGGGACGCCGGTCCACTTGGCGACCACTTCAGCGATGTCTTCTGCGTCGACTTCTTCTTTCAGCATTCGGGCTGCCACTTGGAGTTCGTCAAGGTGTGTAGTTGCTTCATCGATGCGGCGTTCGAGTTCGGGAATTCTGCCGTAGCGAATTTCGGCGGCAAGGTTGAGATCTGTTTCTCGTTCAGCTTGGCTACGCAGTTGCTCAAGCTCTTCTTTGAGGTTACGGATCGCCTCAATGGCCTGCTTCTCAGCTTCCCATCGTTGTTTCATGGTCGAGCGTTCCGCATTGAGTGATGCAAGTTCATCGTGCAGATTGTCGAGGCGCTCTCGACTGATGTCGTCGTGTTCTTTCTCAAGAGCGACTTGTTCAATTTCGAGTTGGAGGATGCGGCGCTCAACAATGTCGATTTCGGTCGGCATCGAATCGATTTCGATACGCAGTTTCGATGCGGCCTCGTCGACGAGGTCGATGGCTTTGTCGGGAAGAAATCGGTTGGTGAGGTATCGGTTTGAGAGCACGGCCGCGGAAACAAGAGAGGAATCTTGAATGCGTACGCCGTGGTGAACCTCGTATCGCTCTCTGAGCCCTCTCAAGATGCCAATGGTGTCTTCGACGGTGGGCTCACCGACGTATACCTGTTGGAACCGACGCTCGAGAGCCGGATCTTTTTCGACGTATTTGCGGTATTCGTCGAGGGTGGTGGCACCAATGAGGTGAAGTTCGCCTCGGGCGAGCATTGGTTTAATCATGTTGCCGGCGTCCATTGCACCTTCTGAAGCTCCGGCGCCGACGATGGTGTGAAGTTCGTCGATGAAGGTGACGATTTCGCCAGCAGCATCGTTGATCTCTTTGAGAACGGCTTTGAGGCGTTCTTCGAATTCACCTCGGTATTTTGCGCCAGCGAGCATCGAGGCGATATCGAGTGAGATCAGGCGCTTTCCTTTCAGGCCCTCGGGCACATCTCCGTCGGAAATTCGTCGTGCAAGGCCTTCTGCGATCGCAGTCTTTCCTACGCCGGGTTCGCCGATGAGCACCGGGTTGTTCTTTGTGCGTCGGCTGAGCACTTGAATGACACGGCGGATTTCGTCGTCGCGGCCGATGACCGGATCGATCTTTCCTGCCGCTGCTTGGGCGGTGAGGTCGTGCCCATACTTTTCGAGTGCAGCAAATTTTGCTTCAGGGTCTTGATCGGTGATGCGGTGGTTGCCACGAACATCTTTGAGCGCTTGCAGCATTTCTTCTGACCCAACACCAACTCGCTGGTTCATAGCGAGAAGGAGGTGCTCAACTGAGAGATAGTCGTCTCTTAGATCTTTTCGATAGGAGTCCGCGTTGTCGAAAACATTCGACAGTTCGCGATCCATGCGAGGCTCGTCGCCTCCTTGTGCTTGTGGCAGTTTTGAGATCGCCTCGTCGGCACGATTGGCGACCATGCCGGGGGCTTGGCCGATTTTTGAGAGAAGAGCGGCTGCAACGGTGCCCTCCTGTGATGCAATCGCAAACAGGAGGTGGTCAGCGGTGAGCTGGGGGTTGGCGAGTGACCGCGCAAGGTCTCCGGCCTCTGCGACCGCCTCCTGGGTTTTCGTCGTCCATTTCTTTGGATCGAGTGCCATGTGGATAACTTATCGATCCATTTTGCAGAAACCTACAAATGTTGAGTCATTTCGACTAAAGATTTCTTAGTTGAGGGACTGAGAAAACGTAGAGATCATTATCTGTACAGGCCTAAAAGGCATCCGCAGGAATCGCGTAGAGCGTCTCAGATGACATCTTTATTGCATTCGCCCAGCCTTGCGCAGCAGGCAACAATTGCTCGCAGAAAAACCGAGCGGAAGCAATTTTTGCGCCCTCAAATTCATTTGATGGGTCCAGTCCGACGACGCTTCCGGCAAGTAGCCCCGCACAGACGGTGGTTCCAAGCATTCGGAGATACGGCGTCGACGACGCCAACAGGCTTGCAGGATCATTACTTGCAACGCTGACGAGATGCTCAGTCGCCTCGCGGGTGCTAGAGATGGCCTGGCGCACATTTTCTGCGGCGACAGCCATGCCGTCGACGTTGTCAACATCATCGAGCATCGACTCGAAACGATCGAGTTCGTCGTGCACGACCCCTCCTGAACGCATTCCAAGCTTGCGGCCAACAAGGTCGGCCGCTTGGATGCCATTTGTCCCCTCATAGATGGGGAGGATCCGAGCGTCTCGATAGTGCTGCGCAACCCCGGTTTCTTCGACGTAGCCCATGCCACCAAAAATCTGAACAGCTGACGAGGTGCATTCTTGGGCAACATCAGTGCAGAGCGACTTAGAAAGTGGAATGTAGAGGTCAGCCTTTTCGCGCCATGAGCGAGCTGCCTCGGTATTAGTGGCGGCTTTCGCCATATCGAGGAAGGCCGCATTCGTGTACGTCAGTGCCCGCATTGCGTCGATCCATGCACGCTGTGTCATCAACAGACGGCGAACGTCTGGATGCTCAACGATGAGGCTTTGCTCTCCAGCAGGGGCACCAATTGCACGACCCTGGCGACGTTCATTCGCGTACTGCACCGCATCTTGGTACGCACGTTCGGTGATGGCAAGACCCTGCAACCCAACGGAGAGGCGGGCATTGTTCATCATCGTGAACATGTTGCGCATGCCTTCGTTTTCTTCTCCGACGAGCCATCCGATGGCTCCGTCGTTTTCGCCGTAAGACATTACACACGTCGGCGATCCGTGGATACCGAGTTTGTGCTCGATCGATACACAAGCCACGTCATTCTTTTCACCGATCGAGCCATCGGCATTCAAAAGGAACTTAGGAACAAGAAACATTGAAATTCCTTTAGTTCCGGGAGGTGCTCCGGGTGTGCGTGCGAGCACGAGGTGAACGATCTGGTTGGTCATGTCGTGTTCGCCGAAGGTGATCCAGATCTTCGTACCGGTGATCTTCCATGAACCATCGGCATTTGGTTCGGCCTTTGTTCGCACCGCGCCGACATCGCTTCCTGCTTGTGGTTCTGACAGGTTCATTGTGCCTGCCCACTCACCGGTGAGCATCTTAGGCAGGTACGTCTCTTTCTGTTCCTGCGAGCCGTGAGCCTCAATTGCGTCGATAGCGCCTTGCGTCAGGAGAGGGCACAGCGCCATTGACATGTTGGCGCTGTTCAGCATTTCTTGAACAGCGAGTGCTGTCATCCACGGAAACCCGGCTCCGCCGTATTCGGCATCGAATGGCATCGCTCCAAATCCCGATGCGACATATTGCGCGTAGGCGGGTTTAAACGATTCAGGGGTGGTCACCGATGCGTCAGCATGCCACTGGGCTTTGACGGTGTCGCCATCTTTATTGGTCGGGGCAATTACCTCGGACATGAACCGTCCGACCTCTTCGAGCACGCCAATAACGGTGTCGGAATCAACATGAGAGAACAGTTCTTGGTCAAGAACCTGGTCGAGTCCCGCAACGTTGGTCAGTGTGTGTGCGATGTCGGCAATGGGAGCGCAATAGTCAGCCATGTAATACATTCTGCCAGTAATCGGCTTGCAGGGCTCTAAGCAGTAGAAGGTTTCGAAAGTTACGGATGTTGCTCGCGTTCGTGAAGAAATTCGCTGATCGTTCCACCGACGCGCTGCATTCGACCGTAAAAGTGGGCGATCTCAGCGCCATTTTGATTAGTGACGACAGCGTCATGGAGACTCGGGCGCTTGCCTTGCCATCGAGTGGTGCCAATAGCGGTAAGGCGATCGCCCGGATAGGCCGACTTGACCCACTCGATTGACCCGTTTGTCGCAAGTGCCATCTCGTCATGACTACTTGCTGACATGGCCATTGCCGTGTCAGCAAGGATGAAGATAACACCGCCCTGGCAGACGCCGGCACCGTTCGTCATTTCTTCGGTCACGGTCATCTCAATCACGCACCGCTCATCATTCAATTCAATCATCTCCATCTTGAACATGTTGAAGACGCGGTCGAACTTCAGCAAACGTCGAACGAGGGCCTCGGGGTCACTCATGCTCGAAGGTTAGACAGTGTTAGGCAGATGACCGGAGCCAATCGGCGATGTGGTTGCCAGATCGGTCGAGTTGCTTGTATTCAGCGATTGGTATCGGCATCGACTCGATTGCGTTGGCGAGAGCAACCGCAGACATCTGATCGACATCAACCAGATCAAGCAGAGGCAATTGATGGGTTCGAATCGTGAACAGCACGCAGTTCGTTTGTGGGAATCGACGCAGAGTCTCTCGTTCGATTCTCAAGTGGTGGCCGCTCGCAGGTGCATCGACGGGGCGAGGAGCCGCAGTGCCGTCAACTGCTTGATAGAGATCATCGGTATCGATAACACCCCATCCCAGGCGCCACATTGGGCGATCAGGTGTGAGTCGGCGAAGCACGTCATCGATCACTGGGCCAAGCTGCTCATTGAGAAGCGCGACCGGTTCATGAACTTCCGACATGCTGAGACCAAGTTTCGATCGGAGATCCCACCGATTTGGAAAGCAGACACTGCCGGCACCAAAGACCAATTTCTCGGCACGTTCCACCATGAGCACGAGATCCTCTTGAATGAGTCGACCTGCTGCATCGAGTGGATGCAGATCTGTGTCTACGCTGACGGTTGCAGCGTGCGAAGGATGCTGCTTTTCGAGATGTGCGATGAGTACCTCAAGTACTTCCTGTGCTTGTTCTTCAGTGTCGTCAAGCGCGCAGAACGCCGTCGAAGGATGCGACGACATAATCTCCGCTTTTAGAGCAAGTTCGTGAGCAGCATCGTCGTCAATTTCGATCCATCGTTCAAGGTCAAGCGGACGAACACCGAGACGCCACCGAAAGTCGCCGGCGGTTTCACGCCAAGGCTCGTAGGGCGGACGGCGTGTCATGTTCCGTGTTGGCGACGACGAATCGCAGCTGCGTGGGCAGGAAACCCCTCGTGGTCGGCAAGAGCGATGATTGATGGAGCCATCCGTTGGAGAGCACGTTCATCAGCTTGCGCAACCGCGGTTCGTTTCAGAAACGCCTGTGCGGTGATGCCCGACGACACATGAGCGAATCCAGACGTAGGAAGTGAGGCTGGACAGCCGATCACGAAATTCGCTGCAGAGAACGGTGTGTGCTGGCCAATGAGAATTTCGCCAGCATGATCAATTAGGTCGACACAGTGCTTGATGTCGGTCTCGCAAACTGCAATTTGAAGGTGTTCTGGCGCGTAGGCATTTGCGACCGTGCACGCGTCGTCGATGTTGTCGACAATGACGCATCCACCGTTTGGTCCAAGCGCAGCCCGAGCAGCCGTTGCTCGAACCTCGGGTAGATCAGCGAGTTGCCGATGAAGTTCTGCATCGACGCTCTCGGCGAGCGTTGACGATGGCGTGACGAGGACGACTGAGGTGTCGGTTCCGTGTTCGGCCTCGATGAGGAGGTCAGCAGCAAGCCGCATGACATCAGCGGAGTCATCAGCAATGACAAGCGATTCGGTTGGACCGAGCAACATCATCGTTGTGACGCCGTGCCGCTGCATCTCGACCTGCGCGATTGTGACGGCGGGTGACCCTGGCCCGACAATCTTGCGGACCCGAGGTATCGACTCGGTGCCAAAGCCAAGCGCTGCGATTCCGGCTGGGCCGTTCACCCGAAAGATGTTGCGAATGCCAAGTGTGCGACAGACGTGAACGACCGCGGGGTCGACCTGCCCCTGACCGCCTGGCGTCGGCGGGACAACGACAGCGACTTCGGGAACACCAGCGACAATCGCAGGAACGGCGAGTTGATATGTCACGCTCGGATACGACGCTTTACCCGATGGCGTGAAGAGCCCGGCAGAAGTAATCGGCGTGATCTTCTCACCGATGGTGAGGCCAGGTTCACTCTCAAATGACCATGACGATAAGTGTTCGAGTTGATGCTCATTGAAGATTCGGAGATGTGCGATCGCATCGCCAATAGCGGATGCAACCTCTTGTGAAACGGTTGCCGATTCATACTCGTCATCGCTGAGCCGCAGAGCGTCGGGAGACACAGTGATGCCATCAAAGCGATCGAGAGCATCACAAACCGCCTCGTCGCCTCGTTCACGAACGTCATTGATGAGCCCTCCGATCGATGCCCGTAGCGAGGGCTCAAAAATGTCGTCGAGGCCGCGATGGAGAATCTGTTGCCGGGCAGCGACATCCATTTCTGACCAGCGTTGAACTCGAAGGACACTCACAAACTCCAAGTTATCGACGTAACCGCCTCGGTGGGTCGGTTGTGATCAAGGCGATAGATTCACAGTGCTTACTCGGGCGAGTGGCGGAATGGCAGACGCGCTGGCTTCAGGTGCCAGTGTCCGTAAGGACGTGGGGGTTCAAGTCCCCCCTCGCCCACCAGTTGTTGGTTGATGAGGATCGGTGCCGTGCAGTGTTTAACCGGTGGTCTGCTGAAACTCAATGCCGTGTGGCCAGCCCCAAACTGTTTGACTTAAGGCATGACGCAACTAACTGAAACTGTCCGGCTTGAGACTGATGGCGAGATCGCCCTGGTCATTGTTGACAATCCGCCGGTAAATGCGCTGAGTTGGCATGTCCGCCAAGGGTTGCTCGATGGGATGACCACCGCAGTTAACAATGGAGCAGCAGGCATCGTTCTCTTCTGCGAGGGGCGCACCTTTATTGCTGGTGCCGACATCAGCGAATTCGGTGGGGTTCCACAGGGCCCCAGCCTCCAAGAGGTTCAAGATGCGATGGAGAACGCCCCAATCCCAGTGATCGCCGCAATTCACGGCACCGCCCTCGGCGGAGGCCTCGAAGTTGCCTTGTGCGCGCATTATCGGGTGGCTGTCTCGGGAGCCAAGTTTGGTTTGCCAGAGGTCAATCTTGGGCTGCTGCCTGGAGCAGGGGGCACGCAGAGATTGCCTCGCCTAGCCGGAGTTCCGAAGGCTCTTGAGATGATGACGTCAGGTCGACATATTGGCACTACTGAGGCTCGTGAGGCAGGGCTCGTTGACGAGATTACCGAAGGTGATCTACGAGTAGGAGCAATTGCGTTTGCGCGTCGAGCGATTGCTGAGAAGATGCCACTTGCACGAGTGCGTGACCGTGATGGAAAGGTCCTTGAGGCTCGCGGTAACACTGAACTCTTTTCGAACTTCAGGGCGTCAATTGCCCGTAAGACTCGCGGCTTCCTTGCTCCTGAATACAACGTTCAGTGCATTGAGGCTGCAGCCAATCTGTCGTTTGACGAAGGTCTTGCCGTCGAGCGTCGTTTGTTCAATGAACTCATGACTGGACCCCAGTCAGCAGCCCAGCGTTACGCATTCTTTGCCGAGCGCGCCGCCAACAAGGTTCCAGATGTTCCATCAGCTACCCCAATTGTTGACGTCAAGCATTGTGGTGTGCTCGGTGCCGGCACGATGGGCGGCGGCATTGCGATGAACTTCGCGAACGTCGGGATTCCTGTCACCATCGTTGAGCGTGATCAAGAAAGCCTCGATCGCGGTCTTGCGGTGGTGCGAAAGAACTATGAGCGTTCGGCATCAAATGGTTCAATCCCGGCGTCGGCTGTTGAGGAGCGGATGTCGCTCATCACGGGGTCGACCGACAAGCAAGATTTTGGCGATTGTGATCTTGTCATTGAAGCAGTCTTTGAGGACATGGCGCTGAAGAAAACGATCTTTGCTGAGCTTGATCAGATCTGTAAGCCGGGGGCGATCATGGCGTCAAATACTTCTGCGCTCGATGTCAATGAGATCGCGTCGGTCACATCACGCCCAGAGAGCGTGATCGGCATGCATTTCTTCTCACCGGCGAATGTGATGAAACTCCTTGAGGTTGTCCGCGGTGCAAAGTCGTCTGACACGACCGTTGCGACCGCAATGGCAATCTCGAAGCGGGTGAACAAGATCGCCGTGCTCGTCGGTGTCTGTCACGGGTTTGTCGGCAACCGGATGCTGTTCATGCGTGGCGCTGAGGCTGATCGGATGATTCTTGAGGGAGCAACGCCAGCTCAAATTGACCGAGTGTTGTACGACTTTGGTTTCCCAATGGGGCCGTTCGCCATGATGGATCTCGCCGGCCTCGACATTGGTTGGAACGAGGCAACGTCGTCGAGTTCAACGGTACGAGAAGTGCTGTGTGAGAACGGTCGTCGCGGGCAGAAGAACGGTCGTGGCTACTACACCTACGACCCGGATACTCGGGCATCAGCCCCCGACCCAGAAGTTGAGCAACTCATCAAAGACTTTGCAATCACTCAAGGTGTGGAGCAGCGTGAGGTGACCGACCAAGAGGTACTCGAACGCTGTGTGTACCCGATGGTGAATGAGGGTGCGAAGATTCTGGAAGAGAAGATCGCAATTCGCGGTAGTGATATTGACGTTGTTTGGGTGAACGGTTACGGCTGGCCTCTGTACCGGGGCGGCCCGATGCACTGGGCTGACTCGGTTGGTCTTGTTGAGATTGTTGAGCGAATCCGTCATTACTCTGCATCGCTTGGAGGATCGCACTGGGATCTGTCGCCGCTGTTGGCCCGCTTGGCAGATGAGAACGGGGCACTTCAGACGTTCTCCAATTAAGTGCCCAAACTGAGTAGGTTCAGACCGGCTTAGCGGGAGAGTTGTGGCGACACCCCAGCAAGAACGACGATCGATTATTGGCACTGGTGCCGTGTTGATTGCATTGTCAGGTCCAGGTCAGACGGCTGGTTTTTCTGTTTTTGTCGACCCGCTCACCGACAATCTTGACGTCACCCGAGGACAACTCACATTGGCGTATTTGCTCGGAACGCTGGCTGCGTCAACCACAGGAACGTGGCTCGGGCGTGTGATCGACCGGCAAGGCGTTGCAAAAGTAGTGCCGAGGGTCGCGCTCGGGCTTTGCCTTGCAACGGTGCTGGCTGCGGTGTCGACACATTTGGTGATGTTGACGGTCGCGATTTACGGATTGCGATCGTTTGGCCAAACAGGTATGCCGCTTGCTGCATCGGTGTTCGTTGCAAAAAACGTTATCCACCGGCGGGGTGCTGCTCTCGGGCTCCTTACTGCGCTGGGAGGGTCAACAATCGCCCTCACTCCATTCATCGCCGCAAGAGTCATTCCGCTAATTGGTTGGCAAGCAACGTGGATACTCGAAGGTGTTGTTGTTGTTCTGATGGGTCTCGTGATGGTCGGGGTGATCCGTCGGTTGCGACTTGAACACCCTCATACGGATGAGCACGAGGCTGTCGACGGGTCCGCAGCAATAGATGAACCCCGCCATCTGCGTCGGAATGGGTTTCTCGTTGTCACGTTCGGATATGCGACGACTGGGTTTGTTTCAACAGCGCTTGCGTTTCACCAGATTGCTGTGCTCGGCGAACGTGGTCTTTCGGCAGCTGCTGCAGCGACCAACTTTCTTCCACAGAGCGTTGCATCGGCACTGGTTGCACTTGTCGTTGGCAGGTTGGTTGATCGTGTACCGAGCCGCATTGTTGTTCCCTTCAGCATGTTGACGTTGATGGTGGCGGTGCTTTCACTTACCTTCGTGAACTCGGCGGTTGGGGCGGTTGGATTCGGTATTGCGTTGGGGTCGGCAGGTGCCACGATGGCGGCAAGCGAAGGTGCGTTGCTGGCTCGATGGATTGGCAGAGAAATCCTCGGCACATGGCGTGGGCGGATGACATCGGTGATGGTGATCTCAACCGCAATCGCGCCATTCGTGTTTTCTCTTCTTGCCGACTGGGCTGGTTCGTACACGAGCGCAGCTCGTCTCGTTGTGGTGTTACCGGTGATCTCAGGGGTGATAGCGATAGTGACACCACTACCCAGTGATCGTCACCGAGTGCGAGACACGAGGGCCTAACCTTTCGGTATGTCACTCGACATCAGTTGTCCAAACTGCGAAACCGACGAGTATCTCTCTGGTGCGCGCAACGATGCCTCCATCACCATTACGTGCAGTGGATGCTCTCTCAGCTGGGACCGCCCGGCCGCACCACATTGCGAGCGTTGTGGCTCAACCGACGTTGTTGCGCATCCAGTTCCACTCATCGAGCGTTCACGAGGCACACAAATGTCGATTACCGCAATGCATGTCGAGACTCGATGTCGAATCTGCGACGCTGATGAACTCAGGGAGCGAGGGACCGGACACCTCCCGCCGTCACTGCAGTAGCAGCATGGGCCAGAACGGCGCATATCGCCTGATTCAGTTGGCAAGTGATCCGAAATAGATAAACCAAGCGAGTACTGACTTCGCGACGAGGCTGAGAACGAGGTAGATCTTCTCGCCGTAGAGGTAGTCGTTCCAGCGTCCGACGCTGCGGTATTGCAGCCATTGGTTGAGTCCGAAACTGAAGAACAGGATTGCTTCGGTAATGACGATTCCGTAGACGAATCCTGGGATGGTTTCGGAACCAATGACGTTGACGACGATCGCAGCCCAAGGAGCGAGGCCGGAAACGGTACCGAACCAGAACGCCATCATTGACGTTGATGATCGACCAGGAGGATTATTGCGTTCTTGAATCCATCCGAAGAGGATCATTGCAACATTCGCGCCGGTGATGCCAAGGAGGGCGGAGATACTGGTGATTCCCGAGTACGCGCAAATTAGCAGCACCATGAGGGTTGCACTGATCGAGTACTCAACCCATCGAAAACGATTGATGCCTGATCGCAAATCTGATTCATAGGTCGACCGCGCAACGGTGGCTGTGACGAAGTGATCAATAGCAGCCAACAGTAAAAACAGACCGATGACGACACCGATGCGCACCCCGAAGAGAGGTTCCGCAAGTGAAATTCGGGTACCTGGAGGCCCCTCAGGAAATGTGGAGGTGACATTGATTGCAAAGTTGCCTGCAATGAGGACAATGACGATGGCTTGGACAAGATGAAGAGCGGTAAGCGCAAGGTTCCACGCCCGTAAGTTCTGCAGTTGCTTTGGGGTGGCAGAAATGGTGGTCACACAGATCTCAACCCGTTTGACGCGATGCTATTCCCGAGACCCCTCGTTGTTCCCGTCGCCTATGACGTAAAGGAAACGCCATCGCTGGCGCTAACGGTTTGGCCTGTGATGTAGGCGTTCGTTGCGAGCACGCGGGCGACGTCCGAAATTTCGTTGGTTGACCCGAGGCGACCAATAGGGATACGTGAGGGGTCTGCTGGGGTAAAGGAGCGGACGAGAGCGGTTTTACTGGCGAGTGGTTGTGGTGGCATGTCGCCATCTTTGCCGACGGTGCTGCTATCCGAATGGGTGGAGCGCGTCGTGTAGCCGTTGCATCGCCTCTGGAGTTCGCGCTCCCCACCAGAACAGGTCCCTACCATCAACGCGAACTGCTGGAGCGATGTCGGCGAACTCTTCTAGGTGAGCATCGTCAAACTCGTACGGCTCAGACGGAACGATGATGAGGTTCGGTCGCAACTCAGCGACGGTCGAAAGGTCAAGCACGGGGTAATTCGATTCCGACTCAGAACAAACATTTGTGATGCCTATCGCTTCGAGAAGGTGAGATCCGAACGTATCCGCGCCGATTGACATCCACGGCCGCCGCCAAATTGGAACGAACGCTCGTTGGTTGAGCGGCAAAACCTGGGGTACTTCATGGACAGGATGTTCATGACCAACTGCCTTAGCGAGCCGCTGAAGATCGACGTCTAGTGACTTGAGCGAGACGACGTCAAGCGCCAACACGTTGAGGTCAGCGTCCGTGAGGCGTGCGTAGTCCTCGAGCCGGTTTTCTTGTGAGTCGACGACAATGAGGTCAGGTGCGAGCGCGACAATGGCCTCAACCTGAGGGTTCTTTGTTCCACCAACATGATGAAGATCGGGCCGCTCACAATATTTCGTGCACGCAATTGGCGTGATGCCCCACGCACTCAGCGTTTCGGTAACCGAAGGTACAAGACTGACGACTTTCATGATGCTGTGCGGTTTTGGGCCCGATCGGCTGTTACTCGCGTCCTTTTGAAACTTCGAGCTCGGGCATGATCACCCACGGTTGCTTGTTCTCGCACCAGACCTCGACATCCGGCGAGACGGTCGACTTATCGTCGAGAGTTCCTGACTTCACGATGACGATTTCACGTCGTCCGGTAGGGATTGAAATGATTGGGGAGCCACAGTTCCCGCAGAAATGTCGTTCAACGTGAACCGTCCCTGATGGATCATCACCAGGGTCGCCGAACATTTTCATTGTTCCCCTGTGTGAAAAGTTTTCGGCGGCGGTCACCAGGTTGACCGAGAATGCTCCTCCGCTCTGTCGTTGACAGTGGTCGCAGTGGCACACGGCTGTTCGCAGGAGATCGCCAGTGATGAAGTACGTCACTTGACCGCAGAGGCACCTGCCACTCATCGCCATACGACGATGCTAGCGAGCATCGTTCTGAGTGTTTGTGGCTAGCGTTCATTCCGATGCGTCGTCAAGAGAAAGCTGACCTTATTGGAGAGATCCTCGATGATCTTTACCCAGATCCGCCGATCCCTCTCGACCATTCAAGCCCGTACGAGTTGCTCGTTGCAGTTGCACTTTCTGCGCAGACCACTGACAAAAAGGTGAATGAGGTGACGCCTGCATTATTTGCTCGCGCAAGCACACCCCAGCAAATGGCCCTCCTTGAACCAGATGAGATTCTGAGCCTTATTCGTGAGATCGGCCTTGCCCCGACAAAGGCAAAAAATCTTCATCGGATGGCTAAGCAGGTTCTCGAAGCAGGCGGGGAGGTCACCGATGACTGGGAGTTTCTTGAATCGCTTGCCGGCGTGGGCCACAAAACAGCCAGTGTGGTGATGTCGCAGGCATTTGGTCATCCAGCGTTTCCGGTCGACACTCACATCCATCGCTTGGCCGCGCGATGGGGGTTGTCGAACGAATCAACAGTTGAACGAACTGAGCGTGACTTAAAGGCGGTGTTTCCCAAAGAGACGTGGAACCGACGTCACCTTCAGATCATTTTCTTTGGCCGGGAATACTGCCCGGCACGCCATCACGACCTGACTTCTTGCTTAATCTGTTCGTGGACCGCAACGAAGCGTCGGATTGCCGGGGAGCGAGGTCGGTAAACCAACCTTCCTCCAGCGTTACGTTAAGAGCTTCGACGCAAAACGACGACGATGTTCACCGGCGATCGTGGAAGACTCTTCAAATGACACTTCGCGCCGATTACGAACAACACGGAGCGGTAGTTGTTCGCGGAGTTCTCAGCCCTGAAGAAGTCAGCATGGTTACGGATGCGATTGAGGCGAATCTCAACGATCTTTCTCCTCGCGCAAAGCGAGCAAGCGCTGATGGCGACGGATCATTCATCGAAGATTTCTGTTCCTGGCAACGCATACCCCAAGTCGAACAGGTGGTTCACTTACCTGTGCTTTCTCAACTCGCAGCGGAGTTGATGGGCTCGCAGCAGGTGCGGTTCTTTCACGACCACATGCTGGTCAAAGAACCGGGAACGTCGCAACGAACTCCGTGGCACCATGACATCCCGTATTACAACGTCGAAGGTCGGCAGAACGTCAGCATGTGGATCCCGGTCGACCCTGTACCGCGTGTAGTGTCACTCGAGTTTCTCTCCGGATCACACCACGGTCCTTGGTATATGCCAAGGACATTTCTCGATGAGCAGGCCAAGTGGTTTCCTGAGGGAAGCCTGAGTGAACTACCGGTCATCGAAGGCGACGACCCTCAAGTGATCGGTTGGGAGCTCGACCTTGGCGATGTTGTCTGCTTCCACATGCAAACGCTCCACACGGCCGCCGGTAACCCGGGCCCACTCCGGCGCAGGGCGTTATCGCTGCGCTTTCTCGGAGACGACATGGTGCACGCTCCACGCCAGTGGACGACGTCACCTGAATTTCCCGGGCTCGCATCCCGGCTACCTGCGGGGGCAGAGATGAACGACCCGTTGTTTCCTTTATTGCAACTTTGATGTAATTAGCCGATGAAGGCGGCGCCGCGTTCGACGGCTTCCAACACCTCAGATTCAGCGGAGGCGGGCAGCCAGAAGACAACCCGCTGCGCCCCTGCTGCGCGGTAGCGCTCAACGATGTCTGCATCCATTGGGCACCCATAAATTGTTAACTCAATCGATGCCGGATCTCGGCCTGCGTCTTTGGCCATTTGGTGGAGCAGATCAATTTTTTCCAATGGGTCAGCTCGGCCGTGAATCGGCATCCATCCATCGCAATACTCGACGACGTGTTTGAACGTCACTGGTCCACCTGAACCTCCCATGATGACGGGCGGGTTACTCACTGGTTTCGGATAACTCAGGCTTGGCGAGAAGTCGACATAATCACCATGGAATTCAGCCTCTTCTCGAGACCACAATTCTTTAACTGCGAGGATTCGTTCACGCGCAGTCGAGCGACGCTTGGAAGGATCGACGCCGTGATGCTCCATTTCATCTTCATTCCAACCAACGCCAACTCCAAAGAGAAACCGGCCGTTAGAGACAAGGTCAACTGACGCGCACTGTTTCGCAAGGTTAATTGCGTGGTGCTGATTTACCAGACAGATTCCAGTGCCAAGTTTGAGTGTCGATGTCGCTGTCGCAGCCACCGAGAGCGCAACGAACGGGTCCATCGTTCGCTTATAAAAATCAGGCAGCTCGCCTCCGGCCGGGTATGGCGTCTTGCGCGTCAATGGGATGTGGGTATGTTCCGCAACCCACAGCGAGTCATAACCGCGCTCTTCAAGAGCGGTTCCAAGCCGATCAGGTCGGATCGTCTTGTCGGTCGGGAAAATGAGTGCGCCGATGTCCATGATGTCATCGTAGATCGTGAACGCTTACCGATTGAGTGGCGAAAGCACGAGCCCTAACGAGGTTGACCCAAAGCGAAGGTGTTGCCAAGCACAACAGGTACCTCACCGGGTGTGTGCTGGTGACGCCAGGCAGGCGTAAGGGGCCCAACTAGGAGAGGACGAATGCCGACAGATCGGGTGCATTCATTTCGTCAACAAAACGGTCGTAACTGAACGTCCACGATGCAGGAACGCCTGTTGCGTCGAGATACCAACTATTGCAGCCCGACATCCAAATGGTGTTCTGCGCTGCGGCACGCCGTTCATCCTCAAACGCCTCCGTCGCTTCAGCGGTTGGTGCGACAGCCTGTGCACCCGATCGACCGAGTTCAGAGATGAGTTGCATGCAATACGACATCTGCCGCTCAGCGATTTCGATAAGAGAGAAATTACCGATAGGGCCGTTAGGGCCGTTCAACATGAAGAGGTTAGGAAAGCCTGGAACCATGACAGAGAGGTAGGCCAGCGGCGTTGGCGACCACACATCGTCTAGGTCGACGTGATCGACACCGACGACACGAGTGGGGCGAATAAATTGGTCTGATCGGAAACCAGTGGAGAGCACAATGACATCAAACTCATGTTCCGTACCGTCATTCGTTCGAATTCCGGTCGAAGTGAACCGATCAATGCCTGAGGTCACCAATTGCACGTGTGGCCGTTGGATCTTTTCGTAAAAATCAGGCGACACGATGAGGCGCTTGCACATCGGTTCGTAATCGGGAGTCAAACGCTCTCTCAGGTCATCGTTGACCACTGTGCTGAGATTCCGTCGGCAGAGCGCGGCAATCTTTTGATGCTCAATCGAATTGAGTTCGGTGACAGCAGAAGATGTCCGCTGAAACATCGTGATGGCGAGCTCGCGAACGTACTCTTCATGCGCCTCAGGGTCACTTCGAAATTCGGCGCGCTCCTCATTGGTGAACTTAGGGTTAGGTGCTGGTAAGACCCACTGGGCACTGCGTTGAAAGAGCGCGAACTCGCTCACTCTGTCGACGAGCGCCGAGGTGATCTGAACCGCGGTCGAACCGGTACCGATAACCGCAATCTTCTTGCCATCAAGCGGAACGGAATGGTCCCATTGGGCCGAGTGGAAGACAGCTCCACCAAACTCTTCGATGCCGTCAAACTCTGGAACATTCGGGTGGTGCAACACCCCGGTTGCAGCGAACACGTAGGGAAACTCGTCAACGAATCCATCGCTCGTTTCAAGTTTCCAGCGTGTGTCCTCCCAAACAAGCGAGACAACCTCGCTGTTGAAACGAATGCAGGTGGTGATACCGAACTCATCGGCGACTCGTTCAAAGTACTCGCGAATTTCTGGTCCAGGTGCATAGTGCTGTGACCATTCAGGGTTGCGAGCGAACGAAAACGTGTACGAGTGCGCAGGAACGTCACACGACAGCCCCGGGTACGAGTTGTCTCGCCATGTTCCGCCGAGCCGGGCGGCTTTCTCAAAGACGACAACTTCGATGCCAACTTTCTTCAGTTCAATTGCGGCAAGAATGCCGGCCATTCCTGACCCGATGACAGCAGCCTTCACCGCTCACTCCGTACGTGCATTGAAACCACGTTGACGAACGTAGCAAAGTGATTCTGGATCTGGAGATTGCTGCCAGGTCGCGTCGCCGTCGTGGGTAGGCGAAGGTCCCTAGGCGCTAAGTAATTTGCGATACACCGACGATGCAGTAACGAGTTCGTCAATCTCGACCCATTCAACTGCTTGGTGGGCTTGGTCGATCGAACCCGGACCAAAGAGCACTTTTGACGCGGTGATCTCGTCATATGCAAGGCAGTTAGAGCCATACGTCACGGTCTCGGGTACCCGCTCTGAGAGTCCGGCAAGGAGTTGTACAAAGTCATCTTCAGGGTCGGTATAAAAGGCAGGAAACGCAGTGCCGTTTGCCATTTCGACGTCGACCTGCAGCGGCTCGCCAGCCGAGATGACAAGAGCTTTCAATGCTTCGTACACCGCTAGAGGATCTTCTCCCGGGGCGATACGTCGACCGGCATAGAGCGTGCAGAGATCGGGAATGATGTTCCGTGCGACACCACCGCCAATTTCCGTGACAGAAACGGTGCCTCGACCAACAGCGGTTGCGGCATCAAGTGTGTCGAGTCGCGACTGCTCGCCGTCGAGCACAGCGATTATGCGGGCAGCCGCTGTAATCGCGTTGGCGCCAAGCTCAGGACGCGATGAGTGTGCGGCGTGCCCGTGAACGCAGATTTCGAGCCCCACTCCACCTTTATGGCCGTGCACTGGAGCGCACATCGTTGGCTCAGCAATGATCATGCGGTCGATGTGATGGCCATCGTCTTGAAGGCGTGACGCAAGGTGGCGGGCCCCGAGCAGTCCGCCCATTTCTTCTGAGACAGTTCCCACAAGATGAACGGTGGGGCCTGGTCGCCGACCGTCGTTGCGGAGTTGAGACAACACGTCGAGCACGACGGCGAACGTCGCCTTGGTGTCGACAGCGCCTCGCCCGTAGACACGGCCATTTTCGACGCGCCCGTCGAACGGGTCATCGGTCATATGGCCGACTGCGACAGTGTCGAGATGAACGTCAATCACAATCGTGTCGGGACGCTCACCTTCAAACTTTGCAATGAGATTCGGCCGATCATCGACCACATTGTCGAGTTCGACATCGGCACCGACATCCTCTGCACGGTTGGCGAGATGTTCGGCAAGTTGTCGTTCACCAGCAAGAGCTGGATCGTTGGACTGCAACGGGTTCACACTCGGTATCTGAACGAGTTCAGAAACTCCATTCACAAGTGATGCGACATCTGCCATAGATGAACCGTAGTCGTCGTTAACGCCTATGTATCCCGTCAGAGGGAGAGGTCGCTAGCCAACATGACGATCTCGTCCGACCCAGTGAGGTTCGCGGAGATCGCGTTTCAAAATTTTTCCTGCGCCAGACTTTGGCAGAGGATCATCTGCGGCTCTGAATGTCACCGATCGAGGCAACTTATAACCAGCGATGTGAGCGCGACAGTGCTCGATGAGTTCTTCTTCAGTGATGGTTGCGCCAGGCTTGGGCACGACCTCGGCGTGTACGGTTTCACCGAACTTGTCATGAGGGATACCGAAGACGGCGGCTTCGGCCACGCCTTGGTGAAGGTAGACGGCGTTCTCGACTTCGGAGGTGTAGATGTTCTCTCCCCCTGAGATGATCATGTCTTTAGCACGATCAACGACATAGAGGTAGCCATCGGCGTCTTGCCAGGCGACGTCACCAGAGCGATACCAACCGTCCACGAGTGCGTGAGCGGTTTCTTCGGGCCTATTCCAGTATCCGATCATGATGTTCGGGCCCTGGATATAAATTTCGCCGGGTTCGCCAACGTCGGCGAGCGATCCATCTTCGCGGCGGACCTCACAGCGAACCCCGGGCACAGGAGCACCGGCTGATCGGAGGCGACTGGCATATGGTTCTTCTCCTGCCATTCCACGACGGTGATCTTCCCCATCCATGGAGGTTGCGATTGGGGATGCCTCGGTCATTCCATACAACTGGTATAACTCGCAGCCGAAGCCTTCAGCAACACGTCGTTGAACCTCTCCAGGCATGGGCGACGCGCCGTACATCAGCGCCCTTAGTGCCGTGAGGTCGGCACCGTCGAGGGATCCACTTGCGAGCACCATGCCGAGCATGGTCGGCACAAGCAACGTGGTCGTGCAGTGCTCATCGGCGAGCGCTGAGACGGTGGCAGCCGGTTCGAATGCAGGAATGAATACATGTGAGCCACCAACCCATGACACTGCATAGGTCATTGATCCATCGGCGAGATGAAATTGGGGACCTGCGTGGAGGTACCTATCGCGATGGGTGAGCCCCATCACCCCGACTCCGTGCATTGCATTTGCGGTGAGGTTCCGATGGGTGAGCATCGCCCCCTTCGGAAGCCCTGTTGTTCCGCCGGTGTAAAAGATTGCCGCGAGCCCATCGTGGTGCTGTGGAGGAAGATCGACGAGAGGCGTCGCAACAAGCGCCTCGTACGCAATGCAACCTTCCGGGGCCGAACCTCCGGGGCCGGTCCATACAAGCGTGTGGAGTGAGTCGACACGTTGAAGGAGCGCTCGGCCGACGTCGAGGTAGTTGTCATCGACAAACAACACCTTGACGTCTGAATCGCCACAAATGAAGGCGAGTTCTTCTTCGGCTAGGCGATAGTTGAGGTCGTTCATCACCATGCCTGCTCCTGGAATGGCAAACCACAATTCGAAATGCCGACCACTGTTGAGCATGAGCGCTCCAACACGGTCACCAATTTCAAGATCAAGGCCGAGCAAACCCGATGCCAGACCATTCACCCGGTCAGCCACCTCTGACCAGATGCGACGCTCACCGGTGCCCCGGTCAATGGTTGCGACTTTGTTTGCGTATTGTGCGGCAGGCCGCCGCAGCGTCCACGCCAGTGTTGGTTCTGCACCCATCGTGATCTCCCAAAGATGAGGTAGTTGACAAGAATTACTTACATCACGGTAGTGATCGCACCACCTGCGACATTTATCGGGGTCAGCGCATCCGATTGCTTCAGAAATCGGCCTCCTGAACTACGTTATGGGCGAGGGAGGGGCTCAATATGTCTGACTCGTTGGTACACCAACGTCTTGATGCGTTTGCGCGAATAACTGCGGTAGGAGAGCCGTATGAATTGGTCGACCGGGAAGACATTCGCGGGCCGGTGCAAACCTTCGTGAACGCCCCGACATCGCTCCGTCAGGTGTACGAAGACGCAGTAAGTGATGTCGAGTTTGTTGTCGCTGAGGATCAGCGATGGACATTTGCTGAGTTCTGGAAAGACGCTGCGACCATCGGCCACCTACTCGTTCATGACCTTGGAGTGCGCAAGGGCGATCGAGTGGCGATCTCGATGCGCAATTACCCCGAGTGGATGCTGGCATTTACTGCGGCCACGTCGGTAGGCGCCATTGCGGTTGCGATGAACTCACTCTGGAACGCTGACGAGATGGCATATGGGCTCACCGACTCCGGAGCGAAGGTTCTTTTTGCCGATGCCGAACGTTTGGCGTTGCTGGAATCAATGGCGGAGCCGATTGAAGGTCTTCAGATCGTTGCGGTACGTCATACAGGTTCACCTGCTGCAGAGGTTGAGCTTGTTGGCCGCATGGCAGAAATTGGTTCTGTGCCAATGCCTGAGGTTGATATTGCGCCCACAGACTCGGCACTTATTTTGTATACCTCAGGTTCAACCGGACATCCCAAAGGGGTGCTTTCAAGCCACCACAACGTCATCGTTGCGCTCATGGCATGGGAAGTTGAGTACGGGGCATTGACTGAGCGGCCAGGGAATGTTGTCGCACCCGATGAAGGTTCGGGTTTGGTACCCGCTTCATTGCTTGGAATTCCGTTGTTTCATGTGTTGGGGCTCCACGCAGTGTTCTTGGCGAGTTTCCGAGGTCAGCGCAAGCTCGTTGCGATGTACAAGTGGGATGCGTCGGTTGCAGCGGAGCTGATTGAACGAGAACGCATCGTCACATTTACGGGCCCACCTGCAGTAAGCGGTGACCTTGTTCGAGTTGCACAGTCAGAGGGCCGGGATCTTTCATCGTTGTTGAGCGTTGGCGGCGGTGGGGCGGCTCGTCCACCCGAACAGGTTGGACAAATCAACGACACATTTGAAAAGGCTCTGCCAAACACTGGTTGGGGAATGACGGAGACGAATGCGATCGGCACCATCATTTTCGGGGCCGAATACTCTGAGCGACGTTTGAGCTCTGGCCCTGCGTTGTGCGTGATCGACTTAAGAGTGGTTGACGATGACGGAATCGAGTTGCCGTCGGGCGAACGCGGCGAACTGCAGGTTCGTGGACCATCGATGTTCCGTGAGTACTGGAATAAACCGGAGGCCACCGCAGATTCGTTCGCTGAAGACGGCTGGTTTAAGACCGGTGACGTTGCTTATATCGATACTGACGGACACCTGTTCATTGTTGATCGCATTAAAGACCTCATTATTCGCGGTGGAGAGAACATTGGTTGTGGAGGTGTCGAGGCAGCCCTCTCGTCGCATCCGAAGGTGATCGAAGCAGCCGTGTATTCAGTTCCCGATGAGCGACTTGGCGAAGAGGTTGGAACGACGATTTACGTCGCTAAGGATTTTGATGAAACAGAATTGCGTGAGTATCTCGTTGAACACCTTGCGAAGTATGAGATTCCGCGTTACATCACCACGATGACAGAGCCGCTACCGCGAACGGGCTCAGGCAAGTTGTTGAAGCGCCAATTGCGTGACGACACGATTACCGAACTCGGTCTCGGTTAACGCTGCAGCATCACCGAAGAAGTTGCAGGGCGTCGAATTCGAGTTCTGCCATCCGGCGAGCGCTTGCTGACATCACAATTGAGCGGAAAGATCCGTCGAGGTGCGCACGCGACTGGCCAGCCATCCCGAGCCCCCAGCGGACGGTGAGTAGCACCCGCCACCAGCGGAATCGGTCGTCATCCCACTCACCGCCATGATCGATATATGCCGAACGAAGATCGTCGATGGTGCCGAATCCGCCGACGGGTAAATGATCTTCACGAAATCGCCACATGCGTTGCGTTGTCCATGAGAGATCTTCGATTCGGTCACCGATTCGGCTGCCTTCCCAGTCGAGGATCGCTCGGAGGCCGTCAGTGCCAACGATGATGTTGCCGTTGCGCACATCGCTGTGGACGATGGTCTGTTCGGTGGGCTCTGTCGGCGCATTGCGCTCGAGCCATCGGGCGCAGAACGAAAACACTGGTGATGGTGTGAGCAGCTGCTGAAGGCCTTCTTCAACTTGACTGATGGCGTGGGCGATCGGAGCGAAACCGGTGTTAGGAAGGAGTGAGCGCGGCGCTTGAGATTCGGGCACAGAGTGAAGTTGGGCAAGGGCGGTGCCGATTTGCTGTGTGATCTGAGAACCAAGTCGGTCATGTTCTGCGATGAGCCGCAAGACACGACGAGGGACGGTTTCGCCATCGACCGCAATTGAAATGAAAAAGGGTCCTCCGAGAACCGACTCATCGGTGCAGACATGATGGATGTGGGGCACCGGCACGCCGGCAGACTCGGCGAGCTGTCGAACGGAGGCCTCGTCAGCGATGTCGAGCAACTGAATTGACGCTGTCGGAATCATCGTGAGGGCGAAGCGAGTTGACGAGTTTGCCGTGTTCGCAGTGAAGAGAGCGTTGAATCGACGCGCGCCTGCGGAAACAGCATCGAGATCGGCAACGGTGACGTCGGATCCGATTTGAGTCGTCATCCAATGCGATAGACGGTTCGAAGCCTGATCGCGGTCACTGCCTGTCATTCGCCGTTCCAGTCGTCATAGCCCGGTTTCGATATTGAAAGGTCACCGCGAACGATCTCAGTGAGCAGCATCCTCACCCGTTCATGTTCTTCATCGCTATCGGCAGCTCCTTTTCGAAGTGCGGCAGCGACAGCCGCGGCGAGGTCTGCTTCATGGCTGATTTTTTCACCGCCGATCTCGCGAAGGAGATCGTGCTGACGAGACCGAACCTCTGGGCCTAACTCGAGTTCTCGGGCAACGATTGACGCAATATTTGCTGCAACCCGCGCCTGATGCTGAGCAGGTCCACTCGTTGATGGCACGACGTCGCGGGCCAATGTTTCCGCGACAGTTCGGAGCAGATCAGCAGCGGAAGGTGGCTGATGCATTTCAGCCCTTCACGCTGGCGACGCCCTTCGGGGCTTGCTGATTCATGTAGCCAAACATGTATCCGGCAACCCGCCGCATTTGGATTTCCTCTGCACCTTCGGTGATTCGGTAGCGACGATGATGGCGATAGATGTGCTCGAACGGTTTGTGGCGGCTGTAGCCAATGCCGCCATGTACCTGCATGGCACGATCGGCAGATTCGCAACACAAACGGTTAGCCCAGTAGTTGCACATTGAAACCTTGTCTGACTGGCTAAATGCGCCGTGTTCATCCATGAGCCACGCGGTTTTATGGATCAGTGCTCGCAACATTTCACACTGCGTTTGGAGTTCGACAAGGGGGAACTGAATCGCCTGATTGGTCGACAAGGCTTTCCCAAACGGTTTGCGTTCATGGGCGTACTTCACCGATTCATCGATGCAGAATTGGGCGGCACCAAGACTTGACGCTGCCTGGCGAATGCGGTTTTCGTTGAAGAAGTGCTGCACGACCTGCAGGCCTTTGCCCTCGCCCCCGAATATTGCGGAGTGGGGTACCCGAACATCGGTGAGCCCGATGTGGGCGTGGTCGGTGGGCATATTGAAAGTCCAGAGATATTCGAGAATTTCAAAGCCGGGCGAGTTGGTTGGCACCAGAAATGCGGTGATGCCGTCACCGTCGCCAGCGGCTCCACTCGTTCTCGCAAAAATAAGATCGCAGTCGGCCTTGTGAATGCCGGTGTTCCACGTTTTTTCGCCGTTGATGATCCATTCATCACCGTCTCTCACAGCATGGGTATCCATATGGGTGGCATCTGACCCGTGTTCGGGTTCGGTGATGCCAAATGCGAAACCTCGGCGACCCTCTGCGAGGTCATCTACCCAGTCGGCTTTTTGCTCTTCAGTGCCGTAGTTGATCATCAGCAATAGCGCGACGTTGTTGCCGACGATCGAGTGTTCGTTTTGAAGGTCGTTGTGAAGGCCGAGGCCACGGCGAGCAAGATGTTCGCGTATGACCGCCATACCGTAAATGGTTCCTTCACTTCCGCCATATTCAGCAGGGAAGGGGTAGCGGTAGAAGCCGGCCGCGTCAGCCATGCGCTTTGTTTGGTGGAGAAGGTCTTCCCACTCGTCGTTTGGAAGGCCACCACGTTCCCAGTCGGTGCGGGCATCTTCTCTTCGATGATCAAAGAATCGGATGTTGTCATTCGACTCTTCCAGCGGTCGGACTTCTGACTCGATGAAGTCATCAAGCTGGCCGAGCAGTTGTTGTAACTCTCCGGGAATCTCATGTGGAATTGGTGGGTTCACTGGAATCGCCTCCTTGTGCTGAACGTACCCGAGCGGGGCTTTCACGACCGGCTCGGGGCGACGCGCGAGTTAGGTGGTTACCGAGAGGTCGACGATGGCCTCATGCTCAATCGACGTGACGATGTCATCGTTGTGCATGAAGTGCATATCGACGATTGCTCGTTCTCCGTGGGCAAAAAACCGTTCGATCACCCGTGACACGATGGTGATTTCGCTTCCGACAGTTACCGCTCGATGGTGACGAATGATCGATCTCGTGTGCACCCAACTTCCGCGAGCGAGTTGTTTGTGCATGATGTCGTTCGCGAGGTCTGGCCACACTGCCGGATGTACAACCCCGGCCGAGCGACAGAGATTTAGATCGTCACCTGCGGGAACCGCATAGTCGGCCCCATATGGCGTATCGGCGACGATGGTGACCTGATCGAGGTCGTCGCCTGGGCGCAGTGCGGGCGCGGCGTCGGCGTTTAGTGTTGGTCGTAAGACAGCGCGCGGTCGAGGTGAGTCGGTGTACGCCTCAATCAGCGTTTCGTCATCTGACATCCGCGCACTTACCGCAACATGATCGCGATCAAACACCGGTTGCTTGAAGCGAACCTCCCCTCCGCCACGTTGAACCCACGCCAGACCGTGAGTGACGAGAGGGAGGTGGCAGAGATAGGCGTAGACCGTGACACCGGCGACCAACGCAGAAGGAAATCCAGCGGTGCGACCGCCTTCATCGGTGTGAATGGGGTTCCGCGCATGGACTGGAAGGTTGGTGGCTTCAATTGACCATGGAGAGTACGTCACTGAGCTCATGCGACAGTTTCGCGCACTCCATTCCGTGGCATGCTGTCGTCGTGAATATCACGGCATTCAATGCGACAGAGCTATCTGGTGCGATTCATGATCGGTCGGTGTC
>Ga0163109_10000310_pt1 | contig 39504 bp, 57 predicted proteins | sample CRUFie1St13metaG_FD_108704 | JGI IMG/M metagenome (GOLD analysis project Ga0163109, IMG submission 108704) | Marine microbial communities from the Costa Rica Dome - CRUD Field 142mm St13 metaG | ecosystem: Environmental > Aquatic > Marine > Oceanic > Photic zone | place: Costa Rica: the Eastern...
GAAGAAGCAGAGCAGGAAACCGAAGTTGTCGAGGTTGAGGAACAACAAGACGCTAAAGTTACCATTACACCTGTTGAAACTACCGTTGAAGATGCCGACGATGACGCCGACGATGACACCGAAGAGGAAGAGTCTGAGGCCGTTGAAAGCTGGATGCAAGAGGAAGTAGCGACTCCTGAAGATGATGGGGATTCTGGTTTTAAGCCTAATCGTGAAGCGGCGGCTGTTCGCAAGAAATTAAAAGCCAAGCTACACGAGAAAGACGATGAACTTGAATCATTAAAAGCTGAAATCGAACGTTTAAAATCTGGTTCGACAACTGCACCGCAAACTGAATTGAAGCGGCCGAAGTTGGAAGACTTTGATTATGACGAAGAAGCGTACAACGCTGCGATGGATGATTACTACGATAAACGGGTTGATACTAAACTCGAATCAAAGCAATCTGTACAACAACAGCGCGAAGCGGCAGAGCGTCAAAAGAAAGCGTTAGAAGAGGCGGTAGACCGTCATTACACGCGAGCGGCGAAACTGGTTGAAGAAGGCAAGGTAAGCGAAGAGAAGTACACTCAAGCAGACCGAGCAGTCAGAGAATCATTTGAGCGAATCGCTAAAGGTAACGGGGATAAGATTGTTGATTCCCTTATCAAAACACTTGACTCGTTAGGTGAAGGAAGTGAGAAAGTATTTTACCAACTAGGCGTTAACCCTGCGAAGATGCAAGAGGTCGCGAATTTATTTGCAACTGACCCTAGCGGATTAAGCACGGTGGCGTACTTAGGCAAACTGCAAGCTTCTATTCAATCACCTACTAAACGTAAATCGTCAGCACCTGCGCCAAGCCCTGAGTTGAAAGGCAGTGGCAGCACTAAAACACCTGGTGAGGCGTTATTGAAACGCTACAAGAAAGCCGGTAACAACGTGCAAGCTCGCCTTGATATCAAGCGAGAGGCAAAGCGACAAGGTATTGATACTCGCAATTGGAGCGATTAATTATGTCTATCACGGCAAACAAAGTAGCAGAAACACTTTTCGAGCAGCAGCTTGAAACCTATGAAGACCAAACGATGCTTATCGACAAGACGCAGGTATTCACCCCTGAGGGTGGTACTATGCAAAATGCTGGTAACGTTATTTGGAGACCAAAAGAACAACACAGACCAATCATTGAGGGTTGGGATTTAACAGGACAAGAGACTGGCATTATCGAAGAGGCTTACCCGGCTTATCTTGGTACGCCTAAAAACGATTTTGTATCTGTTCGTGTTGATAACATGCGTGACAAACATTACTGGGAAGATGCGGGTCGTACTTCTGGCCGTCAGCAAGCAACTGAACTTAATAAGTCAATTGCTAACCTGATTGCGACTAGTGGCTCATTGCATTACCGCAGTAACACTGTATCTGGCTTTGACTTCATCAGTGAAGGTCAAGCCATTATGAATGAGCGTCAAGGTAAACACACTCAGCGTTGTTTTGTACTGAATGACCGTGATACACGTAAATTCGGTCAAGACTTGGCTGGTCGTCAGACTGTACGTGGTCGCCCTGAGGATACATGGATGACTGGTCAAATCGGCTCTAACGTTGCTGAGTTTGATTTATACACTGGCTCATTCTTGCCTAACATCGTTGGTGGCGTAGACCCTGCAACCACTACCACAGCGGCGGCAAGCTTTAAGCCTGAAGGTGGCACAGTAGCGGCTGATAGCTATGATGTATCAAACGTTGATTACCGTAAAGCAACTATCGCGGTAACTTCATCGGCTGGTTATAACGTAGGTGACAAAATCACTATCGCTAACGGTGGTACAACTATCAAGTCAGTTGGTCTAGCTGATAAAACAAACACTGGCCAAGCAATGACATTTACTGTTGTAGCCAAACCAGATGCAACTAGCATGACTATCATGCCTAAGCCTATCGCGCTAGATGATGGCTCACTGTCTACGCTTGAGAAGTCTTACGCTAACGTTGATACTACTATCACTAGTGGCGCAACTATCAACCGCGTAAACACTGACGCTTCAGCACGTGCTAACCTATTCTGGGATAAAGACGCGATTGAGGTTGTTGGCGGTGAAGTGCCTATGCAAATGCTTGGTGACCTAGATGGTATGAAAGTGATTTCACAGCCACTGTCCAACGGCCTTAACATGTACATGGTTTACGATGCTAACATCGCTAACCTACAACTACGTTATCGTACATTTGTATGGTACGGGTTGACCATGAAAGACCCAAGCCGTGCAGGCGTTGCAACCACTTTCTAAGTGAGTAGCAGATAAAAAAATCCCCGCCTAAGTGCGGGGTTTTTTATTTTCTGAATAATGTAGTACACTAATAACACAAAACATATCCGACCAGTGAGGTTACTATGAGCGCAATCTTATACAAACGCGTTGACGGTGAAGTAAAGGAATTTCGAGTAGACGCAGTGCGCGTCCATGCATTACTTCAAGACGGTTACTTTGCAAGCCCTGAATTAGCTGATGCTGATTCAAATGAAACGGGCAAGCTTAGCAACGAGGAAGTGCGAGAGGCAGCGAAAGAAGCTGGTATATCAAACTGGAAAACCGCCAAGATTGACACTTTGAAGAAGAAACTCAATGAGCAAGACTAAAGGCGAGTTAGTTGCCGCAGCCTTCCGCAAAGCGCAAATCTCAGGCATAACCACACAGCCCACAGGTGATGAGCTTGCCGGTGCTGTGGAAACGCTTGAGGACATGATGCGCGAATTGCTAAGCAAAAACGCTTGCATTAATTACGAGTACGAAGATGAGCCATGCTTAGGCACTGACAGCAAAATAGACCCTATGTGGTATCACGCTGTACAGTCGCGTCTTGCATTGCTTCTTTGTTCTGATTACGGTATCGAGCCAAGTGCAACGTTACAGCGTCAAGCTTCACAGGCATGGTCTAGCATGATAGGCAAGAAAACACTACCGCGGCAAAACGTACAGCCGCGCACAATGCCAAGAGGTAGCGGCAATACATCGCGCTTGGGTGTTTGGTCGCGTTACTATGGCGGCGACAACAGAGCGCCGATTGATTGCGATACCATAACGCTTGATGTAGGTGAAACATACCCGTTAACGGTTGACTTTGGTATTTTCTTAACTAGCGATGAAACGATTCAGAAATTTGAAATCCAAGAGATTACAGGCGGCATCACGCAAACCAGCCAACTAACAGAGGATTTAAAAGGCGTTGAATTGGTTGTAACGGGTGTCAGCGCTGGCACTAATTCACTTGTAGTAAAAATCACAACTTCACTTGGCAGGGTTAACCTTGAAAAAGTGTGGGTAACAGTGAGGTCTGTATAATTGATTCCACTAATCAAAGGTCAGCGCAAAAGTAAGTACGATTACCGCGACAACCTACCAGTTAACATGACAGCGGTTGTGTCACAGATTGAAGGTGATACGGGTTATCTGTTAGCGCACGACGGTTTAACCGAGTTTGCACAAACAAGTGGTATAGCGCGAGGCGGTTATTTTAACGAGCGCCTTAATAAGCATTTCCGCGTATCGGGCAACAACCTTGAAAGCGTTGCGACTGATGGCGCGGTTGAGAACCTTGGCGTTATTGACGGTCAAGGTACAGTATCGTTTGCCGAGTCATTCAACAGCCTTGCAATTGTCGCAGGTGGTAAATATTACCTCTATGACGCAGCAGGATTGCAGGAAGTCACAAGCGAAAACTTGGGTGTACCGATAGACATTACATGGTTTAGTGGCATTTACGTGATGACTGATGGCGAATACTTGTTTAACACTGACCTACAAGACGAAACTGAAATCCGCGTATTAGATTACGTATCAAGCGAGTTTGCGTCAGACCCAATCAAGGGGCTTTTGCGCACAGACAGCAATCAGATTGTAGCGTTTAACCGCTATTCAACTGAATACTTTTACTTTAACGCTAACAGTAACGTAAATGCTTCACCGCTCCAAGTGATACCCGGTAAATCAAACCGTATTGGCATTGTTGGTACGCACTGTAAATGCTTTCTTGATGGCGCGATATTTATCTTAGGCGGGCGCAAAGATGAAAGTCCGTCGATTCACATTTTAAATGGCGCTAACGAGGCGACCATTGCGACACGAGAAATTGATAAAATTCTAGGCGAGTACACAGAAAGCGAGCTATCAGGCGCAGTGCTAGAGGGTAGAACCGTTGACCGCGACAAGTTTTTACTGGTTCACTTACCACGCCATACGCTCATGTACAATCACACAGTCGGGCAGCAACAAGGTATAGCGGCAGCGTGGACGTTTTTAAAGACTAATGAAAATGACACATGGCGCGGCATCTATGGCGTGTTTGACCCGCGCATCAGCAAGTGGGTGTACGGTGACAGGCTAGAAAACAAGCTTGGCTATCTTGACCAGCAAAGTTTTTCACAGTATGACGAGGCGCAAGAGGCGCTTATCTATACGCCAATCATCCCTGCCAAGCGTGTGAGCATAAATCAGATTCAACTTGATACCATGGCGGGTTACTCTGACCCTGCAATCAGCGTTGCCATGTCTATGTCATACGATGCAGTAACATGGGGCGAGGAACATTGGACGGTGGTGAGCAAGCCTGATAACTACAATACGAATTACATCGTTAGGCGATTGGGGTTTGTTGCTCAGTCGTTTAGTTTGCGGTTTAGGTTTATCAGTAAAGATAAAATGGCGTTTTCGGGGCTAGTGATTAATGATAGATAACATCCCTTCTTCACTACAAAAGCTTATCACGCTCAGTGACATTGCAAGCGCACAGAAGCCCGTTAAAGATGAAGATTACTTTCAACTTAAGCGAGACTATCAGAATTTAGTTAATGCGGTCACAGCGTTACTTACAGCGATTAATGGGGGTGAGTTTAGTCCGATTGAAGGCAGCGGAGACCCCAACGGCGTAACAGCGGCTAACTACTCGTTACTGTACATCGATACCGATGTTAACCAACTGCACTATAACCCTACCTACGGAGAAAACACCGGATGGATTGCGTTATAATTGATAAGAGCCAATTTATAGAAGTATTTGGTCGTGAAACTGAGAAACATGCTAGTTATTATAGCTTTGGTGGTGTCGTGTTTTCTGCCGTTAAGCGTGGCGGCGCTGTTGTTACACACGTAGGCTGTAAAAGAGAAAATATGAAGAATTTACGTGAAGCGTGTAGACGGTATTGTTATTACATGCTTAACACCTTTGAATGGTGTAAGATGGTCATAGCGACGGTTGACCTAAAACGTCAATCAGTGATTAACCTTTGCCGTAAACTTGGCTTCATCGATACGGGTGATTTTGAGTTTGAACACGGCATAGCTAAAGTAATGGTGAAAACAAGATGAGTTTTGTAGGCGATATTATAGGCGATATCACAGGCGCAAACAAAGCGGCTGATGCGTCACGGGATGCATCACAGTTAAGCGCTCAATATCAGCGCGATGCTTTGGATTACCTTAAAACCAGTCAAGCGCCATTACTGGAGGCGCAACAGTTTGGTCTGTCTGGGCTAATGGATTACTTTGGCGGTAATCAGCAAGGTTTAGTTGACCAAGCGATGCAATCGCCTTACTACCAGTCAATGCTTGCACAAGGTGAAGAAGCAACACTACGCAATGCAGCAGCGACAGGTGGCTTACGCAGCGGTACAACACAAAACGCATTGGCGGCTAATAACCAGAATGTGCTTAACAGCGCAATCGGGCAGCAGTTGGGCGGCTTGCAGACATTGGCAGGATTCCAGCCAAATACGGCAGGCGTGGCACAAGCTACGGGTAATATCGGTAATACATTAGCGCAAGGCATTACAGCAGGCGCGCAAGCACAGCAAGTAGGTATGGGGCAGTTTCTTGGTCTTGGCGGCTCAGTGCTTCAAGGTATGGCTGCGGGTGGCACTGGCTTATTCTCTGATGTTCGATTAAAAGACGACGTTAAGAAGATTGGCAAAGTTAACGGCTATAACTGGTATTCATGGAAGTGGAACGACTTGGCTGAGGGCCTTGGCCTTAAAGGTGAATCGCAAGGCGTGCTTGCACAAGAAGTTGAACAGGTTAAGCCTGAATTAATCGGTGAGTCGCAAGGATATAAAACAGTTAACTATGCGGGGATTGTGTGATGAATGGAAATCCTTTTTACGTAGAGCCATTGGGTGGCTTGGATTTAGGCCAGACCGTTGGCGGTATCTACAACGCCTATAATAGTCGCCAAGAAATTGACGAGCAGAAGGCCTTGCAGCAAGCGCAAAAAGATGAAATAAAAGACTTAGCCATGAGAATGCAGCAAGGCGATATAGCAGCAGGGCAAGAGTTTTACTCCAAGTACCCTGAAAGAGCCGTCATGGTTGATAAAGGCATGGGTGTTAGAGATGCTAATCAAGCTAAGCAGATTGGCGGATTCTTTGAAAGGTTAATCGCTATACCAGACTTGCAAGGAAAGCGAGACTTCCTGCAAAAAACAGCAGGTAAGACGCCATTTACAATCGATGATGATTTGCTGGCTATGGATGATGAAACGCTTCAAAACAGCATTAATATCACTGCCCCAAGGTATCTGAACAAAGAACAGATTAGTATGTTGCAGGGTAGCTCTGGCGGCTCAACTGTTGCGCAAAAAGACTTTCAGTATTACCAAGACTTACTTAAACGTGACCCAGAAGCGGCGAAAGCTTACGGCATGTCTAAAGGCTATGTTGAAACTGGACGTGACGCAGCCCCAACGACTGCGCAGAGAGATTGGAAAGAGTACCAACGCCTTAAAAAAGAAAATCAAGAGGAAGCTAGACAATACGGTCAAGCGGCTGGTTTTGTTTCTAAAGAAGGTCGTGAACTTTCATCTGGTTTGCAAAAGCGCTTATCAGAAGCAACAGACGAAGCGGTTAAGTCTAGCGCCAATGTTGTCAAGTATAACGACTTGGCATCACAGGTGGATGATGCAGACCTTCAAGGTGGTTGGGCTGGTCAAGCTGGCGAGGTCCTCAAAAACGTTACTGGACAACAAGACTTTAGGTCTGAGCTTCGCAAGGATTATTACGCAATTAGAGGTTCAGAGGTTGTCAATAACTTACCCCCTGGCGCCGCATCTGATGCCGATATCGCTATGGCAATGGCTGGATTCCCAGACCAGAATGCAAACGGCCAGCAAATAGCGTCTTTCTTGCGCGGTTTAGCCAAGATTAACGAATTCCAAAAGCAGTACAACGAATTCAAAGCTAACTACATCAGCGAGAATGGTACAGAGAGAAACATGCTAAAGGCATGGAAAGATAAAGGCGTTGAATACCAAACTCCACAGCGCACTATTGGCAAGTATCAAGTCCAAGAGGTTAACTAATGCCTACTTATGAGATTACCGACCCAGAGACAGGAAAAAAGCTAAGACTAACAGGTGATGCTCCGCCAAGTGAGCAGGAGATTCAGCAGGTTTTTTCTGAGTATTATGGCGTTAAGGAAGTTGAGCCAGCGCCTGAACCTCAAAGAGAAGGCGGTATTTTAGAGGGCGCTGGCGAGGCTATACAATCAGTTGGTGCTAACGTGTTGGGCGCTGTTGGCGCTGGCCTTGGCGGTATTTATGAGTTAATCCGCACAGGCGACACAGAAAAAGCAGCTGAAGCAGTGCGCTTTATGCAACAAGATATAGCCGATAGATTCGCACCAGAAACGCAAACAGGCGAAAGTATACTGCAAGGCGGCATGGAGTTAGCCGAAGCAGCAGGCAGAGGAATAAAAACTGCGCCAAGCATGTTAATTGGTGGCGCTGCCATGCCTTTTGTTGGGGAAGAGGGTGCAAGAGAACTTGCTTCTGATATTCGCAATAAACAAACGGGTGGAGTTGTAGGCCAAGGTGTATTTGAAGCTACTGGCTCACCACTTCTGGCAGCTGCGGCTGAAACATTAACCCCTGACCTATCAGAGGTTGCAACGGCTGGTGCTGGTGGGATGATTGCCAGAGGCGCTAGAAACTCAGCAGCAAGGCGCACGGGCGCTAACGTAAAACAGGCAGAAATAGAAGCGGCTAGAGCAGGTGGAGCAACTACACCAGTGCAAGGAAAGCCAGCCGAATCAGCGGTGCAGCGTACTGCGCAAGCAATACAGAAAGCCACGCCAGAAGAAGTTGCGGCATTGGTTGATTCTGACCCCAAGATTTTGCAGGCGATTGACTCGCTTGAAATAGATGCTGAGCCTATCTTTTCACAGTTAAGCAGAAACCCGCAATACCGAGAAGTTGAGGGGGGTTTGCGCGCATTGCCTGGCAGCGAATTAAACGCACAAGCTAACAGGTTCATTGAAGCGACACGAAGAAAGGCAGATGAGTTAATTGAAACCTTTGGCGGAGTTAAAGATAAGGCGCTTTTGTCTGACCAGTTCAGAGAAGATACGTTGCGCACTATCGACGACTTAGCCGAATCAGCCAACGAGGTTTATTCTCAAATTGATGCAGGCGTTAAAAAGTCGGAAACAGCGATACCAGAAAGCACGATTGATTTTCTTTACTCTAAAGCGGATGAGTTAGGCGGCATTGATAATCTGCAACCTAAATTCAAAAAACTAATCAGAGACTTAGAAGAAAATCCAACTATCGGGCTAATTGACCAGCGCCGTAAAGATATGGGGCAAGCTGCATTTAAAAACTCAGGCTTGTTTAAGGATGCAGAAGAGGGTTTTGCAAAAGCTATCTATGGTCGATTAACAGACGACATGAATGCAATCCTTGAAAGTAAAGGGATGAAAGAGATTAGCGACTCTGGCAAGGCACTTGTAAAAGAGCGTAAATTGTTGGAGGGAAATCTTCAATCTCTGCTAGGTAAACAGTTAAGCAAGGACTTGACAACGGTTATTGGCTCAGCGACAAAAGGATTGTCACAGGGTAGGGTTAGACAATTTACCGACACTATTAACAAAATACCCAAAGAATACCGACAAAAGGCTGTTGTTACTTCTCTAAACGACGTTTTTAGAGGCCGCGGGCAAGGTATGGACGCATTCAATGCTAACGACTACCTAAAGTTTTGGAATGAGCTGCAACGAAACCCAAGAGCGAGAACAGCGCTATTTAAAGAATTGCCCAAAGGCTCTCGCGGTGCGCTTGCAGGGCTGGCCGAGATTGCAAAAGGTATAAACCAATCAGACCGCACGGTTATCCGCACAGGTGTAATACAGTCATTCTTTGAGCCTAACACTGGATTGGTTAGCAAGATGCTTGGTAATGTTGGTAGGGGTTTAGCAGCCACAAAAGCGGGGCCAGCAGGTAGCGCGTTATATAGCGCTGTGTCTGATTTGCTTTCACAGTCTACAAGCCCAGCACAAAGGGTTGCCACATTGATTGCCACCCCGCAGTTTCAAAATACTGTTAAAATGGCGATTAACGAAAAGATTACCAATCCAGCTAAAGCGAGTGCAAAACTAAAAGCGGCTAACGAGAAGCTAAAGCGCACTAGGCAGTATCAAGCATGGGTGGAAACATTACCCGAAGCTGATAAACTAGCAGCACAAGCTGGATTTTTAACATACCTTGCAACGGTGGGCGAATCAGAAGATGACAATACTCAATAACACAGCAGTTTCACCAGAAAGCTTATTGCGGGTAACTAACCCGTATGAGTTTTTCGCAGACCCCGAAAAGCCCAAAGCGTTAGCGGGTGGTAAAGTCTATTTTGGTTTGCCGACTTACGACCCTGTGCAGCCAGAGAACCGCAAGCGTGTGTATATTGCGCAGGAAGACGGTGAAACGATAGCGATTGACCAACCCATCAGTTTAGGCAATGGTGGCGTACCGATGTATAACGGCTCACCTGTTATCTTATTGGTTGATGGCCCTTACTCTATGCGCGTGCTGGATAAGAATGGTGCAAGTAAATACTATGCGCCTAAAGTCAATCAACTATCTAGTTCTGAGATTGGCTCACAGCCACGCACAGAGGTTTTAACACTAACGGCTGGCCAAAGTACGGTTACATTCTCAAACGTTGATGTAAGTACCGCTGTTTTTGATATTGCAGGCAATGACGTAGACGACGGGCCGCTATTTCGCGATACGCATTACGCTATTGCGGACGGTGGTGCGGGCATTATAACGCTACTGCAAACCTATCCCGCAGGTACAGAGATTCGCGGCAGGCAATTTGCGGCAGACGATACAACTAGCACAAGCGTTACCACCAACCTAAAACGATATACATTCCGCACAGTGGCAGAGGCTAAAGCTGCACCGCTAGAAATCGACGACGTTGTTGAGTTAATGGACTTGAATGATGTAGATGACGAGGAAGGCGGCTTGCGTTATCTAGTAGTAGACGAAGGTGCAGGCTCAGACGATGGGCTTAACTACATCACGCTAGATAATAACCTGCAACTTAAAGCGTATCGCTTCCGAAATCGCCTAAGAAGTTACAGCGAATCAGAGCTAACCGTTTCGCCTAGCGGCACTGAGTTAATTTTAGACGCAAGCCGGGCAACAGCATTTAAAGTTATCCTTGATAGAAATATCACTGACGTAAAAATAGTTAATCAAAACCCGATATCAGCTAACACGGTTTCGTTGAAGATTCGACAAGGTGCGGCGGGTAACTATACCGTCGCTTACCCATCAGTTGACTTTGGTGCAGCGGGTGCGCCTAGCATGTCAAACGGTGCGGCTAAAGAGGACATTGTTGTCTTTAGTGTGTATGCAGGCGGCAAGGTTTACGGCTCAGTATTCGGTCAGGGGTTTAATTAATGCTTGGTATTGGTAAAGGCGCGGGCGGGTATACAGCCCCGCCAGTTCCTCAAGATGTTAGCGCATCCATATCGCCTAGTAGTTTTGTTGGCGCATCCTCTAATGGCTCATATACCACGCCTTTTTTTAACGCGGTAGCGAGTAACGGTGTTGGGCCATTCACTTACTCATGGTCAATCGATGAGGGCATTGTGCAATCACCTAACAGCATTAAAACGCGAGTTGTTCTGTCAGGGTATAATAGATTTGTGCAAACCGTGTTAAGATTAACCATAACAGACACAGGTGATGGTAATAAGACAGCTAGCGCAACGGCTAACGTTTCCGTTTCGTTTGAGGACCAATTGCGATGAAGAAATATTTAAACAGTGTGGTAGCAAAGTTTGACACTACACAAAGCGGAAATGCGGCAACAGGCACAACAATTACAGTGCGCGATTCCTCAACAGGGCTTCGCGCTTCTTTGTTTAGTGACAATGGCGTAATGGCGTTGAGTAACCCGTTTACCGTTGATAGTAATGGCAACTATGAGTTTTACGTTGCTGATGGCCGCTATGATATTTATCAAGATGAAGGATTACCTTCTCAACTAGTGCTGCGCGATGTAAGTATATTTGATGTGTCGATTAATTTTGGCGCACCAAAAACAGTCACGGCGCTTGTTAGTAATATTTTCAACTTCGGTGTTGGCTCATTACTAACCGTTGGCGGCTACGCTTCACAAGGCGACGGCGGCACAGGGCAATGGATTAAAACCGCAGACACTGATACGGCCTCGCAGTCTCCACTTGTAAGGCAAGACGGTACATTGACAGACCTACGCGGCGCAGTGTGGCGTTTGGTTACGTCTGGCGATTTAGACCCGCGGGCCGTTGGCTTCGTTGGCATAGGTAATGAAACATCGGCTTTAAAGGCTGCGGTGGCTGCGGTGGGTGAAGGCGGTACGGTCAGGCTTGATAAGAAATACAACTTCACCATTGATGAGCTAGACACAAAATGCACGACAGTAGACTTCGCCAATAGTGAAGTAATAAGCGCAGCATTTGGCTTTGCGCTGTACTCAGAAGGCTCATTTTCAAATCAGGTGGCTGTTTCGTCAGTGTCAAGTAAAACCGTTATTGTCGCTGATGCGTCAGGATATAACGAGGGCGATGTGGTAAAAATCACATGCACCGATGAGCAACCTGACTTTTGGGATGGTAATAGATATCTTGGGCAGTTTGCGACTATTGATGTACTTTCAGGTAACACGTTGACACTGGACCGTAAAATCCATGACTTCGGGCTTTATCAAAACAACGTAACTCTGTTTAAGTTGGATAAAAAGACAGCCAAGATATGCAACTTAACTATATCACCTGTTGCGTCTTACGCTGACCATGCCCCGCTAGTTACTTTCTTTTCACTGTACAAACCAGTGATGGAAAACGTAAATATTGTTAATTCAAAAGACGTAGGTATGAATTACATATCCTGCTATGGGTACGTAAACAAAGATTGTTCGGTTGTCAATAGTTTAGATAATGCAGTAACAAGGAATTTCGGTTACGGCATATATGACCAAAGTTGTGACGGTGGTTTTGTTATTAATTACCTGTTCAACGGCGGTCGTCACGCTTTCACTAACGGCGGTGCAACATCAAGAGGTGGTCTTGATGAGCGTAGCGGGTATAGTACGAATTGCCGCGTAGTAGACAGTATTGCGAGAGCGGCGACAACAGGCGCATGGGATACACACCCAGGTTTCATTGATATTTCTTTTGAGAACTGTGAGGCTTATGACTGCGGCAACTTTGGACAGATAAGAAGCCGAAACGTTAGATTCATCCAGCCATTCGGTAGAGGCTTACAGGTTGGCATCGCTATGGCTGGCGGTCAAGTAGGTGCAACTATTAACCCTGCATCTGGTGCTGAGATAATAAATGCTGACCTAGAATACAATGAGACAGGCATAGCATATTACGAAGGAGACCCGCCAGCCGGTACAGACCCAGCGGAAATACGTATCGAGGGAGGGATATTTAAACCTTTAGGCAATTTTAGAGGGTTCTTACTAGAGGCTAGAAATTCGCCGATAATCGCAGAGATAAAAAACGTAACCGTTAAGGTGCGCACGCTTGCTACTGACGCAATTATTTTTCTTGGTGTTCACGATGGGCACGAGGTTAATGTTAACGGGCTTGATGTATTCGTCGAATCAAATTCTGGCGGTAACTTCGGCGTTGTTAGAGGTTCAAGCTCGTTTAGCGCAATATCGTATGACGTAAGTGTTCAGCGCGTCACATTCACAGGCGTTGATAGCATGGACTTATCAGCGGCGACAAACATGGATGCGTACATTAACGATGTGCGTGCGAAGTCTGCAAATTCACTAACAGCGGTCATAGGCGGCACATCCCTAACATGGGGCGGCGCGGTTTAATATAAGGGTAACAAAATGAAAAGATGGTCAACCGTACAGGATTTTATAGCTAACGGTAAACTACCACCAAATGAAACCGTTGCAGCCTTTGAGGGGTTTGCTTCAAAGGGTGATGGCGGTGCTTCTTTATGGCTTGTTACTGGTGCTACTGGTACGCCTTCGCAACCTCCTATACAGCGTGGTGATAATCTACTGACAGACACGACAGGCGCGGTCTTTAAGCCGCAGCTTGGCTCGGTGTTTTATTTTGACGGGACAAATCAGTGGTTTCCATCGCCATTCGGTGATAATGGTAACGGGATTTATCAGTATAACGGTGCGGGATGGAACTATTACGAACAAGCAGGTGGGGCTGTGCCTATCGCCGTTACTACTGGATTAATTACCAATGCGTTTAACTATGAGGTTGGTACGGCACTTTCGTTTACAGGCTACTCTTCCCCTGGCGATGGTGGTAGCGCTCAGTGGATTAAGACAAGTGAAACAGGCTCACAAAGTCAAAGCCCTGCTTTGCGTGGCGATGGTACGTTGACGGATGCGACGGGGGCGGTTTGGGAAATTGTTTCATCTGGCACGATTGATGTTTCTCAGTTGGGATTTATCCCCAACGGCGCGGATGATACTGACCAGCTAAATGCGTTATCTATGATTGTATCTCAAGGTGGCGATTACACGTTGTCAAAAGAGTACGAGGTGCAATCTAGGTGGCGAATCTCAAATGGCTCAGGGTTTAAGTTGAGATTCATAGGAGGTGGCAAGGTAACTAGGATTGGCGGCACATCTACGGTTTTCGAGGTGACGGATAGCAACAACTTTGAGTTGTTTAGCCCTGTAATTGATGGCGGTGGCGCAGGCGGTAATCACGGGATTGTTATATCCGATTGCAATGACAGTAGAGTCTATAACCCAATCGTAACCAATCATACAAACACAGGTATACTTGTTTTCGGTACAGTCTCTGACACATACGCTAGAAACTACATTTTCAATCCTGTTATCGACGGGCTTGGTGTTGCCAATAACGGAATACTTATAGGCGACCTGAACGACTCACATACCTACAACGCATCGGTCAAAGGTTGTGCGGGGTCTCCAGGTATAGGCTTGCAGCTTAAAAATGAGTGCAGCAACTGCTCAATAACTGGAATAGTTGAAAATTGCTTTGTTGGTCTTGGTTTTGGGCGAGAGTCTGTTACCGGTGTCCAAAACTCAAAGGCTAGCGCAATAGTTATGGGTTGCACAGCGGGATTTCAAGCCAGCGGCGCATCTGGCAATAGTGTAGATGTTAAAATAGATATGCTAGGCTCGGGTGAAAATGCAATCGACTGGCAACAAAACTGTAATAACAACTACACGGCGGCAGAAGTTCAGAATATGGCAGCTAGCAAATCTGTTGTTAGGCTGAGTGGTGATGCTGGAGTACTTCAAGATAACATAGTTGACTTAAACAATATTAAAGACATCAGTAGCTCAGCCATTGCTAACTTCGGCAGCACAGCAACGAGAAATACTGTTAATATTAAAAAATGGAATGCTGACCCCGCTGTTGTTGATGGCGTTATGAGTCGAGTTATAGATACCTCTAGCGCAGGCTCAAACACGATAAATTACAGCGACCAAACGGTTTATATAAACGAGGCCATAAGTGCAGGGGTTGTTGCTATACAGAACAGAGGGGTAAAACTGCTCATAGTTGACACAGAAGCTAGCGCGGCAACTGGCGACCTAGACAGCATAACAGGAACTTTCTATGATGGTGATACTCTTATGGTTCGCTCACAGTCAAACGTGCGCGATGTTACCGTTAAGCATGGCGTTGGGAATATCTTACTCAATGGAAGCGCTGATTTTGTATTGTCTGGTGTAGCTGATAGCTTGCTCTTAATGTATAACGCAAACATATCAAGTTGGACGCAATTGAGCGGAAATAACGTGACTTAAAAACAAACCCCTTTATTGGGGCTTTTTATTGTGCGATACTAAAGGCTAATTTCAATATGAGGATGGTAAAAATGGCAGGCGCTAAAAAAGGTACACGCGGTAAAACTGGCAGTAAGACCAAAAAGTAAATTATGAACATCTGTATACTTCTGCTGTATATAGTAACCGTAATAATTGCAAGAAGCAGGTATTCGTCAGCCTGCTTTTTTGCTTTCCTAACTGTATTATTGTTGCAATTAACATACAGTGAAGAAGTCACAAACAAGGAGATATACACATCCTTTTTCTTCTTCATGGCTCTATATCTAACAATAGCTTATTACCACTTAAAACACTCTTTAATACTCCCATCGGTTGCTTGTTCTGCTATTGCGCTATACAGTCTTGTCTATGCCATTGATACAATTGCAAATTATGAAACACAAACATGGCTTTGGCACAATCATGAAAGTATTATCTTTATACTGCATATTGCTCTTATGTGCGTATCTATCCCAAAGTTCAATACCGCCTTGGCTAATTGCTGGCATAATTCTTTCAGGGTATTTACTAACATGCTACATATTCAGCTTAATCGTTATTGCAGTAAAAGGACGGAAGGCAAGGAGGGCTTTAAATGAGCAACGAGACTGAGCAGTTATTCAAAATGGTCGAGAAGCTAGAGAATCAACAAGCCGACACAAACGGCGAATTGAGAAACCTGTCACAAAAGATAGGCGACTTGGTAACGGTTATAGCTAGACGTGAAGTTCACGACGAAAATATGACTCGACGCATAGACGACTGCGAGAACAGATTAAACAACCACTCTAAACGCATTAATGCGCTCGAAGCTGCTCACGCTGGCTCTGTGGCAGAGCGAAAGCTTGTTGATTGGGTGATTAAGGCGGCTGTTGGTGTTGTAGTCGCTGTTGTGCTCTATGGGGCTTTTAAGAGTTATGGTGGCTAGCATGTTTAAACTTAGTAAATCCTCACTACGAAACCTCGATAGCGTTCACCCTGAATTAGTGGACGTTGTTAAACTCGCAATTCAAATTACAAAAGTTGATTTTGGCATACCATCAACGGGCGGTTATCGCACCGCAGAAGCACAGCATAAACTTTTCCTAGATGGTAAATCTAAAGCGGACGGTTACACCAACAAATCATACCACCAAACAGGAAACGCAGTAGACGTATTCGCTTATGTTGATTGTAAGGCTAGTTGGCAACCAGAGCATCTTTCACAAGTCGCTTGCGCGATGTTAGAGGCTGCGATTAGGCTTGATGTTAATTTGAGGTGGGGTGGTCACTTCAAGAGCTTTATTGATATGCCGCATTTTGAGAGGATTGGATGATGAGTTTTTGGGGTAAATTATTCGGCACTGACACTGCCATAGAAAAAACAATCGACACCGTATCGGCTGGGCTGGATAAACTCTACTACTCTGATGAAGAAAAGGCAGACGACGCAAAGGCTGACAGGTCAGAAGCGCGTCAGATGGTAGTACAGTGGATGGCGGCAACTAGCGGCCAAAACCTTGCTAGGAGGTTTATAGCGTTATCAATAGTAGGCGTATGGCTTGGCATGTACGTTTCAGCTTCTATCGGCTCTATGATTGCTGTATGGGTTGACGGTAGAGATAAGTGGCTAGAGACAAGCAATCTGCTATTTGAATTTGCTAACGGATTGAATGATGTTGTAATGCTGATAATAGCGTTTTATTTCTGCGCACCTTACATGGGTACTTTTGCTAACGGCATTATGGAAAGAATGGCGAGCAAGGGCAAAAAATAACCCCGCTATTTGCGGGACTTTGTCATAGCTTCAAGCGCCTCAAACGCTGAATTTATCTGCTCAGAATATTTATCTAACTCATTACCTTTAAGATTTAATTCTCTAGCCATTCTTGATACTGAGTTGTATTTTTTAACCAAATTGCTGTAATCGTTAGCTTCTTTGCTCTCATCTTTTACTGTTTCGGCTTTTGACCCATAAAATTGATTAATATCCTCACCTTCAATATAAACCCAGCTACCATCACCAACTGGGCTACCATCTTCTTTTCTTAACTTTGTTCTTAGACCTTCAACTTCAAATTGTTTAGGCGTTACTTTTGTAACCTCTCTAGGAATAAAGAAAGTTTTTCCTGTTCTATTCCACCCTCCAATAGCTATTAACGTCTTAGTGTAAACCGTATCGCCAACTTTTACATTTACGAATTTCATCTATTCACCCCATCCCATTGTTTGCTGTTCTCACGTAAAACCGCCACAACTTGCTCTACGGTTATCTTTAACACTTGCGCTATATCTTGTACGCTATCGCCAAACCTGAAACGTGTCACTATTGAGTGCATGCTATTCTCCTATACTACGCTAACGGTTACAGAATTAAGTGAGTAATACCAACCAAATCCGCAAAGTGCATACGCGAGAACAAATGCTACAATCTCGCCAAAATCAAGCTTTCTCCCTCCAACATTAACAGGAATAAAAACCATCGCGACACACATCAATGTGGGCCAAATGTTAAATAAAATCCAAACTAAAAAACCGATTACAGCTAACATATCAATCTCCAAAAATAAAAAAACTGGTTGCGGTTAAGGTCAACGCATAACTTCGATTCGCATAATCATACAACGTTGACGAGTTGCGCTAATCATCAAGCGACTATTGGGCTTGATTATTGGTTAATGAAATCCGCAACCAGTGTAAAAAGAAACCGCCTAGACAAAGACCATGTTAAACAAACCGATTATGACAGGATTGTCTGTAATTCTAGGCGGTGTGAAACTAATACCCGCAATACATCAGTATCGCTATTGTAGCACCCGCAATCAGTACAGTTTTGAGTTGCGCCTTTCTGTTAATGTCTGTGCTTCTCATATTTCACTCTCCGTTTTAAGCTACTGCGAGTCTGCTCGTTTATTTAATTGACTTGTAAGCCCACATCATTCTGTCTGATACGCTGCAATCAAGTCGCTTTCTTTCCATTCGCCCGTGATTCCACTCCCTAAAGAGCAAGCCGCGAACATCGCCTATTGAAACCGATACGCCACAGTTACCTAAACCGCTTTTAGCCATTTCCCGCATTAGCTCATGCGGAGTAAGGTATTTATCCTTGCAGTGGTAATGCGCGTTTATCTGTCCTTGAAATATTGGGGTGCCGTTATTTCTGTCGTAAGCGCCAATTGTGCCAGCTAGGAAAATCTCAGCTAGCTTTTTACCAAGCGCCGGACTTTCCTTGCACAACTGTTTTAGGCTTGTTGGTTTTTGGTTCATAACTAAGCCTCAGTAATAAACATTAGACTGCCTTGGGCGCAACCCATAGCCATCATCTTTTTGCGCGCCTCAGCTTTGCTTGATGCCTCTACGCGAACATGTTTGCCATACTTGTTAAACCATGTAGCTTCGAAAAAACCGTAATAAATTTTCATTCTCAATCTCCGTTTCAATCAATCAACACCCGCACAATACAACATAATGCGGGTGTTTAGCCTTATTAGTAACCGCCTGACGCGATTCTTAACCCACCATCCGCGCAATCAAGAACATAAAAAGGCCAGTAACCTTTACCGTTAACACCTCCAGAAGGGTCTCTAACTTCAAGCCATGTTTTTATGCTATCCATGCCTACATGGAAGTTTTCAGGTTGGTCATTCTCCTGAATATCAAGAACAGGCATATCAGCCAAGGTAGTTGGCTTTAGTTTTGCGCCAATCTTTTTGGCGTATTCAGAAAGTGTAATTGCTTGCATTTCTTATCTCCCGTTGATTTATGCTGCTAATGTAACACCTAATGCGGGTGTGACATATCCGACCAGTTACCTAAGACGCAACTCACTATCATTAATCCCGCGCGTGCCACGGTCTGATTCGCGCAACTCTTCCACCTGTACGATAGGTAAGTCGCTGTGAGACTCTTGTATAATCATCTGGGCCACTTTGTCGCCTGCTTTAAGCTCAACTGTGTCATGGCCGTGATTGATTAGCGAGACCATTACTTCACCGCCGTATCCTGCATCCACAACTCCTACTAGTACGTCTAAACCCCATTTAGCTGCTAGCTTGCTGCGTGTGCGTATATGGCCGAAATAACCGTATGGAATACCAAACGCTAACCCAGTACCAAGTAATGCGCGTTGACCTGGTTGTAAAGTTACGCTTTCACGGGTGCGCAAGTCTAAACCAGCATCGCCTAAGTTGGCCGACTTTGGAATATCAATGTGCTCGTATAGTTTTTTGATTTGCAATGCTGCTTTCATCTTCCCTCACTTGGGCGCGTGGTGCGCCCTGTTAAATAAATCAAAAAGGTATATCGTCGCTATAATTAGCTTGACCTTGTTGTTGTTGCTGCATTGAACATTTTGCAACGTTTTGCCCTTGTGCTTGCGGCTGCTGCTGGCTTGTCTGCGATTGTTGTGGTTGCTGGTAATTCCCGTTTTGAGACTGGCTTGCGCTACCCTGCAAGGTTAAATCCCTAACCATTAGGTTTAGCTTAGGGATTATTTGACCGTCATTTTTGGTAAAGGTATCAACATCAACCGAACCACTAACGGAAACCTTTTGGCCTTTAACTAGGTATTGTTGAAGCGCCTCGGCTTGCTTACCCCATACAGCACAATCAACCCACAGCGTTTCTTTGTTTCCGTTTTGGTCTTTCTTTTTCTTGTCTACTGCAAGAGAGAAATTAACCACCGTTATCTGGCCTTGGTTACCGTTAACGCTGTTGACTCTACAATCTTGACCGATATTACCCGCAAATGTTGCGTTATTCATTCTACTTTGCTCCGTTTTTTACTTGGTTGTATGCGTATTTTGCTATCCAGTAAGCATCGCGTATATCTTCGTTTGTGCGCCCTGTGTAGCCCGTTAATTCTGCAAATAATTTTGCGTTATTCTTGGTTTGCTTGCCGATACCAGGCGGCACAAGTATTATATTTCCGCCGTGGTGTTCAATGTAATCTTGAATGATAGTGGCCGAAGCTTTAACCATCCCCACATTTTGCGCTATTCGCGATTGTACAGCTTGACCGCCTTTGCGATTTTTGGCGTAAATGGTTTTTATTGCGTTGACGTTTTCTAGTGCGAAAATATGGCTGCCAGAAAGGCTTTCGACTTCATTGAGCAGACAGCATGTTTCCCATGCTGCAAACTCAAAACCATCTTCATCAAAAAAACAAATGCCCGGCTTTCTCATATCCGGGTCGATGCCGATTATTTTAATCATCTAAAAAATCCTCTGCAGAGTTTTTCGGTGCCGGTTCATCAGCTTCACCAAATGACCTAATAGTTTGGCGCTGCTCCTCGGTCAAGGTGCCAGTTTGCTCGCAACGAGTAATGACCTGCTCCGGTGTAAACTCTCCACCTTTAATCATTTTCTCCATTGCTCCCAATGCCGCGTTAAACTTTTCAACTGGGTAAGGCGGTTTTTGTTGTTTCTCTAGTTTTTCTACGGTGTAGGTTTTCTTCTTTCCGCGAGCCTCAGATACTTTAATGGTTGCGGTGCCTTGAATATCTGTCATGCCGTTAATGCGTAATCCGCCAGTTTCCTTACCTGCATATACAACCGTCATTTCGTTGTATAAGCGCAATTGACGGCCAATGTATAAGTTGCCATCCTCACCCCATAGTTGAGTGATAATGCGCCTTTGTGTCTTACATGGCTTGAATGGTCTGCCACTATCACCTTCATAGTTAATATAGAAAGCGGGGTTTCTTTTTGGGTCAAGATAGCGAACTACGCCGGTGATAGTTATTAGCTTTTCACCATGCAATAAGTCATCACCGTTAAGGCGGTCTGACTCTGGCACCACAGTATCAGAAAGGTTTGAAATATCATTAGTCATCGAATGTCACCTCCATATCGTCACGGCCAAAAATTGGGAAAACCTCTTCATACACCCAATCATCAGTTTTAAATCTTCTCGAATACTCACCAAGGTTATTGAGCATATCATCCCAAAAGCCAAGTGTTTCTAATTCGCCGCGTGTTATTGTGAATACGCTTTGTGGATATTTGCCAAGCTCTATTGTTTTTTGGCTCAAACCAAACTTGTAGGTATCAACCGGTTTGCCGTAAAACTTTGACATGGTGTAAATGTAAAACGCTGCAGTATGCCCGTAATCGAATTTGAATAGCGGGTTTTTCCACTCTACCGGTTCGCGCCAGTCGCTAATTGATGTAGTGCTTTTTAAGTCACCGATAAAACCATGCTTTTCAAATGCATCAACATCAGGTCTGCATTTAAGCCAGATTTCAAACTCATCATCGTAAACAAATATTGATGATTCGCGATCGCCTTCTGCAGTTAAAAATAAATTCATTGCAGGGTGGCAAAGCGCACTCGCTTGCATGATTCTAATTTGTTCGGATTCAACCTCGGTTAGCACAACTTTGTCGTGGTTGTCGTTAACCTCTTTAATAAATGTCTTTGTTGTTCTGCCTGCAACGCTACTAACAAAAACATCATCATCAAATTTCTCTGGCTCCAACAGTGCCGTATGCAATGCGGTGCCAAAGTCCTTTGTTGCAACCTTTGAGTTGTCAACCGGTGCCACTTTTGACCAAGTGTAATCAGACGGGTTTTTCTTAACCATTAGCAAATCAGAGTTTGCTACGCCTTCCATTTTTCTGTACTCATCGTTGCTTATAAACAGCTTTTGATTTTTCACTTTCAATCTCCATCACTTTTAATTAAGTGTAACCATATTAATCAATAAAAAAGCACCCGTCAAGATGCTTTTTCTTCTCTTCCTGTTCTAAACTTTTTACGGTTTATGATACTAAATCCTTTATCGTTTACCCGGTGCGTAATCTCAACAGGTGTATCGAACATTGCTTTATTTCTTATCACATCGACAACCGTCCTTGTTCGTGCCATTCCGTTTCTAAAATTCCTGCCTTGAATATGTTGTTCAATAAACTTGTACCAACGCGCACGTTGCACTCTATCGTCATTGCATACATCGAAATACTCCTTTGCCACTTCGGGGTATTCCATGCCATTCTTTTTGTAAGTGCTTTCTAACTCATACGAAACGCACAACTTACCGGTGCCGGTTTCTGTGTAGTGCATTTTTCTAACTGGCTTATAGTCCGCGTCAGTGTACGCCTTTCTTACTAACTTGCTGTTAGGGTCAATCATCACGGCACCGCAATTTCTGCAATTTTGTGCTGTTGGTGAGTTTTCCGTTTCACAGTTTAGGCACATGGTAGATTTAAAAAAGTGCTCGCATCTACCATCATCTGATTGGGTGTCACCACCGATGCATCGAACCGCAAATTCACTATTAGCTGTTTTACATTTGGGGCATTCTATCTGATTATGCTCTTGTTTTGCTTTTGCTGCAGTGGCTTTATCAATTATTGGGTCGTCGTAAATGTTGCCCATTAATTCCAGGGTATCGGTGTAGTCCAAAATTAGCGCATCGTCTTTTTTTAGCCCCGCGTCGATTTGCTCAGGTTTTAACGTGCGCAATACACGGCCTAAAAGCTGGATAACTAGCGTTAAGCTGCCAATCTTTCTCAATATCACGCTGGTATCTAGGCGTGGAATATTTATACCGGTGGTCAAACATCCAATCTGTATTAGGTATTTAATTTTACCGCTTTTTGCATCTACTAGTATGCGGCGGCGCTCTTTTGTGCTGGTTGAATCTGTCACTATCCCCCAGCTACCATCAGGTAAGCATTCAGAAACTTGTTCACAGTGTTTCTTGCTGGCGCATGTAATCATAACTCCAAGACGGTCTTTTGTTCGGTGTATAACTTCCTCCATAATGGATTGCGTCATATCTTTGTCTTTGGTTATTTTGCGGCCCATCGCCTGCAGTTCTTTTTGCGTGTAATCGCCTGCTCCTTCTTCGTTCTTATCAAACTCCTTTAAGTCGTAATGATGATTTTCATCACCAAAGCCGAAAACAGGATTAACCAGGAATCCTTCGCTGATTAATTGATATGTTGAAACGTTGCTCAACTCATGTTTCCAAAAATCACCGTATACGGTTTCGCTGCCTCTGAATGGTGAACCTGTATAACCGATTATTCTCAGTTTTTGGTTGAGCGAATAAAAGTGGGTTATTATTATGGCAAACTGGCTATATTTGGTTTTTCCGTTTTCGTCCTTGTTTTCGTATATGTCGAAACCTTTTTGATGCTCTTCACGGCATAATAAAACGTCCTTCCAATTAACCATGTGGGCTTCATCAATAGCCAAGAAGTCAACGCGGTAATTAAAATGCTCCTGTAATGCTCTACACACTGAACCTTCTGTTCCAAACACTGCAGGGTAAAAAGTAGAGGCGCGATTAAGTGAGGCGCTAAATATTGAGCACTTGCCACCTATAAAGCGGTAATCATCAGAGTTTTGTTCAATCAGCTCACCTTGCCTAGCAAGCACAACGGCTTGACCGCCTTTATCAACCACATGCTTAACATCGAAAGCAATAGAAATTGTTTTACCTGCACCAACGGTCATGTTGTGCAATGCTGGCTCGTTAGTCTTGCGGCAATGGTTGATAGTGGCTTGGTGTGCGTCTTTCTGGTAGTATCTAAGTTCAATCATAATAATCTGTCTCGCTTTTGCAGTTGTTCGCCATCCCATAAAAGATGGTTCATTTCATAACACAGCCAGTCATCATCTGAGGGGGTAATGACTGGCTTTATTTTTAAGCCTCCATTATTCCATTTGCATACGTATTTAAAAACAACGTCTGTAAAGCACACAGCAACGTTTAAATTGAATCTTGATGCAATGGCGTACCCATCTTTCAAAGTCGTCACAGCGGCCCATTTATCACCGTTATTCTTTGCGATTCGATAGAAGCAATCGTAAGAAATACCACCGGCAACAAAAATAGGCGTTTCTTTGTCGTATGGCTCAAAGTGAACAAGGTTTTTTAATTCGCCGTCTGCAGTCATTAAGGGCAAATAAACTTTTCCGCTTTTTGACTTGTAGTAATCATCAATTGGATCGCAATTCGCCAATATCTGATTACACATTTCTGGTTCTTCGCAATGGTCGTCTAATTGTCTTGCTCTTGGTGCCCGCTTTTCGTTTCTCGCTATTTTTTCGGGTGAGGTCATTTCAATTTCACCACCTAGCGACTTGATAGCGTCGACAAAATCCATTTGTGCATATTCCGTCAACCAGTCAATAACATCACCTTTGGCGCCACAACCAAAGCAATAGTAGAACTGCTTATCTTCGCTAACGGTAAACGATGGCGTTTTTTCACTGTGGAAAGGACAGCAAGCAGTATAGTTTTTGCCGTTCTTTTTTAGTCGTACATAGCTGTCAATAACGTCAACTATGTTTGCCTGGCGTTTAAGTTTGTCTATCTCGTGCTTATCCATAGCTAGATACCGTGACGCGATGCTATTTCGCGCTTTTCTTCTTTGCTAAGTGAGCCTGTAAATGCAGCGTGATAAATCTTGCATCCTTTCACGCTTTGGTTTGCAATCTTTTCAATCTCACCAAATGAGCACTTACCCAAATAAATCCAACCTGAAAAATCACCACTGCTTTCAACTAGCACATCATATTGTTCAATCATCACTTTAACCTCGGATTAATAAAAACGGTTTGACCATCTAACACGCAGTAATTAAGTTGTTCTAGCTTCGGTATAACCTCCTCTTTTATTTTTCTGGTCATGTTGCGAGAACCTTTGAACGGCTTTTTGTTCTTCACTAAATCACGAATGGCGGCAACCGTTGTTTTTGTCTTGCCACGCGATGCCATGCCTTGAATTACCTCAATCATTTTATTGACCTCTGAGTTTGAACCAACATAACCCATATAATCAGCGCTATTGATAAACGTTTTAGCTAGTTCGTCAAAGATGCTCATAGCCCAATAAACGTAATCGTCTGATATGGTTTTATTGCGGTCTGCTCCATCCTGCCATTGGTCAATAGTGTGTAGGACTGCAGCTAACTTTCTAACCTGCTTATCAGCTTTACCGATAAAACCAGTTGTTAGGTTGTGGCTGTTTTCGCCATCATCGCGCATTGTTGGCTCTAAGCGTTGCTTGTAGTCACGCAACACACTTTCCGCTGCTTGGCTGAAATTAAGCGTCACTTTCTTTTCATTGACGATGTTGGACACAAGTTGCACATAACGCTCATACATCGAATTATCAAAGCTATATTTTCGGTAATGGTCGCGACTACCTAAGTTTGATTTTTCTGACAGCATTAAAAATCGCTCTGTTAAACCTCGACCACTGGCACCTGCGGCAAGCAATGTATCAATGGTATCATCCTGGGCGATTACGCTAATTGATGCGCGAACTTCACCGGTATAGCCGTTACGGCTTACCCGGTCAGATGCATACCACTCACCATCCCAAGCCTTTAGCAATAGTTCAACGTTAGACTTATTTTGGCCGTCACCATAAACGCTGCCCACAACCACATTAACCGCTTCGGCCTCTGCAGATACGATGTTAAACATGCCATCGTTTTTATCTAAGCCCGCGTCAATTGCTTCAATGGTTGAGTTGGTTACTGCAGGCGACCATTTAGGTATTTCATTTAGTCGAATCAACTTTTGTTCAATCTGGTCTACTATTTCCTCCTCGTCGTATTTATCTTTACCTTTACCAATTCCATCAAGCTGTCTTTCTAACCTTTTAACTTCACGCTCTAATTGTCCGCGCTCTTTCTCGTGAACTTCATTTAAAGATTTGTACGCTTTCAATATCGGCGTGAATAATCGACGGTTAACTTCTGACTTACCGGTACTTGGTGGTTGAGCGGTTATGACGTAAAGGCAAACCGGCAGTTCTGAAAAGCCGTATTCAATGTTAAACGATTTTGTCATGGCTGACGCGACACAACCAAGTCCATGCAAAAATATTGTTGACGATGGGAATTGCAAATATCCCTTAATGCCTTTTGCTAACTCCGTCATTAAATCACCACGCTGGCTAACACAAATATCGGGTGACTCTATCTTTTTGGCTTCGCTTGCATCTTTAGGCTCAGGCCATAGCGAAGGCTTGTTTATGTGAGCGCTACCAACATGAACAGCGGCAATGTGATTAGGCACGTTATTCGCTGCAGCATAGTCAAGCACATCATCCATTATCGGTGCGTTGTTTTGGTACATGATTACACTCCGAACCATTCATTCACATCAGGGCGCATTTGCTCTTTTGTGATTACTCCTTTTACTTTCTCGTGATTCTCTAACTTGATTGCTGCAGTTGCGCTGATTTTGCCTCTACGGAACCATTGGTAAACGGTTTGCCTATTAACCCCGCAAGCTTCAGCCATTCTTGTTTTGTTAAAACCAAAGCACCTCCAAACTACGCCTAATGCTTTTCTGTGTTGCTCTTTTATTTCTGGTGAATACATTTATCTTCTCCTAGTTCCAACTTTCAATATCAGGTCTGCAATCTTTCTTTTTGATTGCGTTATTTACCTCCGGTGAATCAAGCAATTTCTGTACGCTCGTTTGAGATATAAAACCTTGCTTATACCACTTTTTTGCAGTCTCACGAGAAACGCCGGCAGCCTTTGCAACATTAGCCAGGTGATTACCGAAGCGAGCAAAGATAAAGTTTGTTGCAACTCTTGCTCTATGAATGTCAATTTTTGTAGCCCACTTGTTCATGGTTACTCCTTTTGTTTAAATGGGGTTTTAATAGTAAACATGCGTTACCATTATTTCAATAGTTATTTTGGAAATAAGAAATAAAAGGATTTTTCTGCCCATTTAAGGATGTAAAAGGGCATTTTCTGCCCGCTCTACAGGCCGCGTTTTTAAAGGGTTTTATGTCTAAATAAGGAAATAGGATAGATAGATAGAGTACTTTACTTACTTACTATTATATTTATATGTAATAGGGGTGTATTTTATTTTTAGGTATAGAGGGGGTGTACTGGCAATAGCCCAACATCCTTTTTTTGGCAAGAAAACCAGTAATGGCAAGGGCTGCAGCGTGGGCAAACAGTATCCTTTTTTCTTCCTTTTTGGTGGCTGATTTGTCCTTTTGCACCCAAAATATGCTTACCCATTAAAGAAATTTATGAATAAGTGGGTTATTTATAAAGTTTAGTTATGGGTTAGAAATAACAGATCCGACCAGTAAATAAACCACAAAAAGTGCTGACAACAAAGCGTGAAGTGCTATTATATACACATACCAACGAGGCAACGAACAAAAACATTGGAGATTGAGAAATGAACATGGATACACTAGCTAAGCAGTCACTTGAAGCAGTAATGGAAATTACTGGCACTGATGGAAAAGACGCACACACACAAGAAATTGCTTTCAAGCTTGCATGTGCAGCAATGGCGCAGGAGGTAGCGAGCCGTTAAGGTTCGCTTTTGTCTTATGGAGGATTACAAACAAGCAGCGCTAAACCTGTTTCCTAATAAATGGGTTGAGGTTAGTGATAATTTCAAAATTGACAACAACGCAGGAAAGCGAGCAGTCGCCGAGGAAGTATTCAAGGCTGTTTTCGATAAGCTGAAAACTGAGCATGTAGCCGATTCTGTGGCTAAAGCTTTTCTTCGCAGAGCCTCTAAGTGGGGCACTGATAACAACGGTATTAACGCGGCTAATATGTCAACTGCGTTAATGGCTTCAATCATAGCGATAAGGGATGACGAATAATGACCCCCCTAAAAACCCTACTAACCGAATACCCTAGTCAACTATCATTCGCCAGGGCTTACGACATCCACCCGTACCAGCTTAGACGGTGGCTCGATAACGACGCGCATGTGGATGGTGAGGGTAATGTTTATATACGCACTAAGGGGAAGTTGGTTAAAACAATTGGAGAACAAAACAAATGATTGATGTGAATTGGGATGATAACGCAAAGGCGGCGGTTAATACTTATAACGACTGGGCGCTTGAGAATGATTTAGGAATACACGCTTTCTTTGAGCATTTGACAAACAATGGTCACACACAACCAAAAACCGTTGCGGATGCGGTGGAGGTTTTCGGAGCTAAATGGCCTAGCAGTAGATATAATTTTGCTTGGTGGGATTCTGACACTGAACAAATGCTACTTGGGTGCAATGAGACAAGCGACACTGTATGCACCCGCGCCGAATTCGAAGAATATGTGAAAGAGCAAGAGGGCGAGGAGTGGACGCATGTGGTTAATTTCGGATTTAGCGAACAAGCACAATGCAAAATCATCAGTGAGCACGGTGATTTCTTGTGGGTGAAAGTTGATGGTGCTGGGTGCCCAGCCACTTACAAGAAAAGCGAATTAAAACCCATCAAGCCGACGATAAGCAAAGATGCAAAAAGACAACTAGAGCTTTATGTTCAATATCGAGTTGATAAGTACGGCGACTACGCTATGAAATCCGACCTATCTGATTACATGTCTCATCACGACATAATCTAACTGGTCTAATCTGTTAAGCGCATCCTACGTGTTAAGGTGCGCTTAGTTTTTAAAGGAGATTGAAAATGAAATCGTTAATTGAGCATTTAAGTGAGAATCCACTGCAAGTAGCACTTGTTGAGAATGAGGAGTTGAGAGAGCAGCTAGCAAATGCTAATGAAGAAATAAGTTCGCTACAAAAGAGCAATGATGATATGGGGACGGAATTCAGCAACCTTGAGCGTCATTATAAATATTTAGCAGAAAAAGAAAGAGATTCGGCTAACGTCTTCCGGTCGGAATTGGAAAAAGCCAATGCAAACCTTAATGATCTATGCGAATCATTAGAATGGTCACTGGGATGTCATAACTTTGATAAGCGAGAAATGCCAGAAGCATACGAGTTATGGGAAGATTGTTACTCTACACTTGAGCGAATACGCAAGGAGTTAGCAAAGTGAAAGCAACAATATTAGTGCGAGATTTGGTTAAGCTTATCGCCAAGCATGGTGATTTGGATATGCGCGTTGCAGTTGATGTAGGAAATGGTGCAGCGGTTGAGGCGAGAGCTAAGTGTGTTGACGAAGTTAGCAACGATAAGCAGGGCGTATTTGCATTCGAAATCTACGGAGAAGAACAATGATAAACGAACAAGAACTAGCCCAGGCGGTTGAGCGCTTGCGTGAGGGTGATGATAACGGGTTATTGGTTAAGTACGACAAGGTAATGGAAGTTGTGATGCATAACGACGTGTTTGTGTATGAGATACTAGACGACCTGTTAAATGGGAATCTTGAAATGGCAAAAAGCCAGCTTGATGAGCTATTTGAAGATACTGCGGCGATGCTATTACGCGAAGCATACAGAACAAAACTAGAGCATGAAGCGGGGTTGTGATGAATTACGAAAGCATGAGACTAGGCTGTATAGAGTGGAAGGGATACAAGAATAAGGATGGCTATGGCTCTAAATTTTATAATGGAAAAGTTAGAAGGGCTCACAGGCTGGCATACTGCAATGATAAAGGTATAGATATAGAAAGCATAAATGGGAAGGTTGTTATGCACCTTTGTGATAATCCATCATGTGTTAATCCTGAGCACTTAAAACTATCTACTCAAGAAGAGAATATAAAGGACAGGTGCGAAAAAGGAAGAACAGCAAGGAATTATGGAAATAAAAATCAAGCAAAGCTGACAATGGAGAATGCTGAGGTTATTTTAAATATTTACAGGAAAGGGTGCAAAGAGTTCGGGTGCAATGCCCTATCAAGAAAACTTGGCGTTTCGCCAGCAACAATACACCATATTGTAACTGGAAAGAATTGGGGGTTGGTATGAATTATAGTGATTGTTCAGATTTTGAGATTAATAGGCGTGTTGCTGAGTTGCTTGGTAAATTTGAGTATGTCTCAGACTGTAATCATAATGGCGGTAGCGCTGTGCTGTGCTACTCGCTTAGAGCTTGCGATGAGTACGACCCCTGCAACAACCCAAGCGATGCTTGGTCGATTATTGCTGAGAATAAGATTGATATAGAATTACCGCATGAAGAGGTTAACCAGATAGGATTTGCAAGCAATCACTTTGAAGGTGTTGTGCATGAGATAATGCCGAATGATAACCCACTACGCGCCGCTTGTATCGTTTATCTTATGATGCAGGAGGGTAAGCAATGTTTGGCCAGCCAATAACAAAGCCAGCGCAGCATAAAGCAACTTATACCATCAGTGAGCTGCTTGCTGAGTTCGACAACGACAAGACCGCACTAGCTAAATCGCTAAACGTCAACCGCAGCACAGTGCGAAAACATGCGCCGCTAGGTGAATCAAGCCATGTAGTTTTGAGGAATGGCGATAAGTACAAGTTGTACGTTATAACTAGGTTAGGTGGCGATTGATGCGCCACTTAATCGAGCAATTGCGCCATGCTAAGAAAGAGCAAGGCTTAACACACGCAGAGCTATCACACAGAAGCGGCGTTGGATTCAACACGATAAAGCGATGGTTTTACAAGCATGGCACACTACCAAAAGCGGCAGACTTAGAGGCTGTCGCTAATGTGCTGGGGTATCGACTTGGACTGGTCAGAGTTGTTAGTAATACAGAAAGCGAGTAAGGTTTAGTTTTTACAAGGGAGATAGATATGAATAATATATGTGACTTTATGACAAAAGAAGAGCTTGATAACGCTCTAATTGAAAGAGATAGCCTACGCGCACAACTAGAAAATGCTAATGAAGATTACAAAGCGCTTTTCTCAGCTTTTGAATCATGCCAAGACGAATTAAAAAAGGCTAATGATCGTGTGAAGGAGTTGGAGGTTAGATACTCTGAACTTCGCAATAATGTCGGGATTTCTTCGGCTAACATTGAATTAGAAATGAACAACAAAAACCATAGAAATAAAATCCTAAGTCAAGCAAAGATTGAGGTGCTTCAAAAGATAAAATCAAAAGCTGTTGACCTAATGCATAAAAATTGGATTATTAGTCAATCTCCCAGCGTAGAAAAGTTGATGGAGCAGCCCGTTTGGTTAAGCACGGATATTATTGATTCAGAAATAGAACAACTACGCAAGGAGCAGGATAATGAGTGATAAATACATCAAAGAAATAACGCAAAATATCCCAAATAATGAGCTAAACGCAGCATGCGATGCCTTGATGAATAACAGCTTAAATGAGACCTCAGATTATGAAGAAGTCTCCATGGAAGAGCTTAATGAGTACATTGAAGGGCTTGAGTGTCAGGCGGAAGAACTTCGCACACAACTAGCAAAGGCTAATGAGCGTGTTGCTAAATTAGAGCGCGAAAACACAAACGGGAATGCAGCCGCAGAGCTTCTTATTTGGTGGGCGAAAAAGTTAAGTAATGCGCCGAATGAGGATTTGAAAGAGGTCATTAGAATTGGTTACAAGCGCATTGTTAATTTGGCCAATTTAATAGGTGAAGAACAACTACGCAAGGAGCAAAACAATGACTAACACAGAAACAATGATTAAAGCGCTTCGGGTGTTATCGGAGGATATACAGAGCGGTGACGGTGTAGCGAATGCTTGTGTTGCTGACGCTGCCAATATGATTGAAAACATGAGCACACAACTAGCAAAGGCTAATGAAGAGTATAAAAACCTCTTTGAGATATTCGAAAGTTGCCAAGCAAGAATGTTGAGATATAAATCAGCAATAGATGAAGAATGTGTTTTGTGGGATTTCACAGTAGACGAGAAAGAACCAAGAAAAAGCATTCAAAGGCTGCTTGACATAACAGACGCTGTTGCTAGAGATCCTGATGTAAATAGCAAGGCTAGGAAATTCGCCATAGAGAATCAAATTAAGGGGGCTAAGGCTTTGATTTATGCCTTCCCGCTTAACGCTTGTGACCAAATGAAAGAATGGGTAGAACAACTACGCAAGGAGCAAACCAATGATTAGCTTTACAAACTACGTGTTATCAAACCCGCTTGTCGTGTACGGCATCGGTGCAGCTATGGCAATTATCTGCTTTGGCGGAGCTTTGGCGGTGGGTAGTATTGTCCGTGCGGTGGCGAGGAAGGAAAGATAATGGGTATTAAACTTAGAGCGATTCCACTGTTGTTTATTTTTATACCGATAACTTTGTTCTTGTTTTTATGTAGCGCGCTTGGGTATTGTTTTTTGTGGTTAGGCTCAGTGCTTAGCGATATTGGAAGTATAGCAACACCGCCCTCAATGAAGCGTGTCATGGTGTGGATGAAAAAGGATTAATAATGCTTGATTTTATTAATGAATATACTTACGGCTGGCATCTGTTAATTGCCTTATGTATCATTTTCACAGTTCCAATTTGTTTTTTTATTGGCGAATGGCGTAAACCAATAGTGCCTAATGACGATAGGTTAATTGATATGCCTGATAACATAGAAAGCCCAGAGCATTTTTCGCAATGGATTGATTCAATAGACCTAGACAAGCCAAAAAGAGTTGATGAAGTGCAGGGTTTGAAGGATTTCTTGGAAAGAGAGATTAGCTCAGGAAGATTAGTTGTGGGAGACCCGACGAAGAGTGTAATTAAAGGGTTAAAAGGTAGCTTTGGAGTTAAGAAAAGATGCTAACCCCACAATTCGCATACATGCACCAAGGTCGCAAGCTATACAAGACAATCAAAGGCGCTAACACAACGCATGAAGCTATCAATGCCTTCACACAGCACATGAAGCAAACGCACAACGTTGATGTGATGCATGTTAAATATCCGTTTGACTTAAAGTATGTGCCGTGCAATGATTAAACCCGTTGGCAATATCTCCCAATCCACTGCCAACACTTCCCACATAGCCTGCCTAGCGCAGGCTTTTTTTTGTGCGTCTTTAAGCGTATACTAGCCTCATAAACACAAAGGCGCATACATGGCTTACTATCTAGCATTCACATCCGGCAGCGAGTACGTTGATATAACATCACCAATATCAGTCAGCGGTGACGGGGTGTTAGCTGAAATTGATTTTGTTTACAAAGGTGCATCAAACAATGTTATCTGTGGCGGCACATCATTCAGTGATTATTGGCGTATAGACAACGATAACCAGTTCAGAATATCAATTGCAGGTAGCTCCAATAAAGCAAAACTTATATCGCCTCTAGTGGTTGGCAATAGGTACATGCTCAAGCTTGTGCGTACTGGCTCTTCGGTAGAGGTAAGAGATTCAACAAATACGGCGATAACAAGCGCTACAAACCTAAATGCTAATCCTTTTGTAATCGGTAAAATCGGCTCTTTCCATAACGGCTCTTCAAACCTAACGATGGACTTGTACGGTTTCAAGGCTGGCTCTGAGACTTACAGCCCAAGCCTTTCAAATGGAACTGGCAATATACTGCCAACAGTGTCAGGCTCAAATCAGGGTGTGTTAACCAACTTCCCAACCGACAACAACCAATGGGTATTCTACGATGATGGCGGCGGCTCTGTTACGGCTAATGTGACAGAAACAAGCGACAGTGCGACAGAATCTAGCGCAATATCAATAACATCCAACATAACAGCGCAAATCACAGAAACCTATAGCGATGCAGCAGAGTCAAGCACTGCATCGATAACAACGCTTGTAACAGCTAGTGTGACTGAGCTTTCACAAGACGCGACAGAATCAATCGCGGCTACGATTACTAATAACCTGGTAACGCTTAACGTCACAGAGATAGCGCAAGATTTCACGGAGTCGGTTAGCGCGACGGTAGCGGGTAAGGTTAGCGCGTTAGTCACAGAATTCACAGCGGATGCGTCAGAATCGTCAACGCTATCAATCAGTGCTAACATAAGCGCAGCAGTAACGGAAATAGCGCAAGACTTCGCTGACAATATCGGCGTTAATGTAGTTGGTAGTTTCACGGTAGAGGTCACAGAAGCCACGGTTGATTTCGACGATGCGTGTTATATCCAGTTGCCAGTTCAGCGACTAGTGGCGCGTAAAACAATTTCAGTAAACAGTAGGCGGAGTGGCACAATTAGGGTTACACGACGCAATCACGTAATAAGGGTTAAATAATGTCACAACGTTCAGTAGCAGAATGCAATGCAGCGCTAGGTGCGAGAAACACGCTAGCAAACGGCGGCTCAGTAGAAATCAGAAGCGGCGCACCCGCTGATATTGATAGCGCGGCAACAGGCTCAGTGCTTGTTACGTTTCCGCTAGGCAATCCTGCTTTTGGTGCGGCAAGTAACCGCACTTCTAGCCTAAACCTACCGGCAGCAGTAACAGCGAGCGCAGACGGCACAGGCGCACCGTATCACTATGTATTAAAAGATAGTGGCGGCAATGTACTGCGAAACGGCACAGCAGGCACAGCAGGTACAGACATGATTCTTAGTGCTGCAACGTGGTCGGCTGGAGATGATGTAGAAATCACTGCATGGACCACATCAGAGGGCAAAGGGATCAACTAATGTTCACACCGATAGTTGGTATCTATCGGTTCGGTGAGAAAGGCGGTACATACGAATCAATGATAACGGTAACGTTTTATGGTAGTGAGGCTACGATTAACGGTTTATGCACAGGTATAAGCAAGTCGCAGGCTCGCAAATTCGTAAATGATATGTGCTTGCTTGGTGTTCACACGCTAAGATATAAACGAAAAGGCAGGTTAAAGGTCGTGCATATACGAGAGAAGTTAACATGCGAGTAGGCAACAAAGAGACTAAGCCAAGGGTGACGAGGAAGTACAAGACAGCCGATGAATTGCAAGCGGCGATTGATGCTTACTTTGCTAATCCTCACGAAAAAACCATCCTGTACAAAGGCGAAGAAATACGCGTCCAAAAGGTGACGGTTGAGTATATCGCCATTCATCACCTTGGGTTTAAGTCTAAGCAGTCGCTCTATGACTACCGCAATCGATACCCACAAGAGGGTTACGACGAGGTAATTAATAACCTTATTGACCAAGTTACCGACTATTGGAAGTCGCAAGGTGAAAACGGTAATGCGACATTTGCGGCGCTTATGGTTTCTACGCTTGGTCGCGATAAAGAGCGCATCAAATTCGATAAAGAATCAACAGCACTCCAAAAGGCTAGACTACTGCTAGAGAAGGCAGGTAAGAGCGAAATATCGCTCGACACCATGCAGAAGCTAATGACAGGAGTTAAAGCTGAATCAGACATAAACAAAGTTGACGAACTTGAGAGGCTTGTACGCGAATTGGCAGATATGGCGGGGATTAAATGAGCATAGCCGCACTACGTAAGCAAGTTGACCAAATAGCGCCAATCATTAAAGCGCAATCGGGCAACGTAGAGGAAACCGTTTACGGCGTAGTGGATAGAATCAACGAAGATGGTACGCCACACTTTATCCGCAAGTGGAAAGGTGTAATCGGCAACATGCGACCAACGGATGAGGAGCCGACCATTTACATCATTGAGAAACTAGAGCCTGTCATACTCACGCATAAGAAGTATAAATGCCTATACGGCGGCAGGGCTGGCACCAAATCCATCATGGTAATGGATACGGTTGTCGGTGACGTTAACGCCAACGGCTCTAAAGTGTTTGTGCTACGTGAGCGCATGAAGTCGCTTAAAGATACCATTTACGCGGGTATTGTAGGTCGTATCGATGCGCTAAAAATTAAAGGATTTACGCCTGTTCCGTCTGAGCGTGAAGTGCGCCACAAGAACAGAGGCAAGATAACGTTTGGCGGTATGCAGAACATTATCGACATGAAAGGCTCATTCGAATACAAATACTTCTTGATGGAAGAGGCAGCGCGAACAAGTCAGCAGACCATTGATACACTAGGTCCTACATTACGTGGCGTTGATGGTGCAGAGCTTATCTATGTATGGAATCCAGAATCAGCAAATGACCCTATGAGTCTAGAGTTTATCGTGCCATTCCAGGCGCAGTTAGACAAAGACGGTTATTACGAGGATGACTATCACATGGTTATCAAGGTAGGTTTTGAGGATAACCCGTGGTTTATGCACGACCAATCACTACGCGAAGAATACGAGAAAGACTTGCAGAAGAAAAATGAGGGGCGTATGAGCGAATCGCGTTTCAACCATATCTGGCACGGGGCATTTAACGATGACATTGATAACAGTGTTATCAAAGCAGATTGGTTTGATGCGTGTATTGATGCGCATCAAAAACTGGGCTTCGAGGCTCGCGGCGGTAAGGTTGCAGGCTTTGACCCGTCAGACGTTGGTAACGATGCAAAAGGTTACTGCTTACGCCATGGTGTGGTTTTTACTGATGTGCGCGAGATTGATGCGGAAGACGCGAATAGAGCCTTTGACATTGCTTCACGTGATGCTAATGCTTCGGGTGTTGATACATTTGGTTGGGATTGTGACGGCATGGGCGCTTTATTGCGTGATCAAGCGGTTGCGAACTTTCAAGGCACGAAAGTGCATACTTTCATGTATAAAGGCTCTGAGGGCGTACACAACCCCGAAGCAGTATTTAAACCCGTTGGCGAGTATCATATCCGTGACAGTAAAAAGAACAAAGACGTATTTGGCAACAAGAAAGCGCAAAATATTATTAGCTTTGCAGAGCGTGTATACAAGACATGGGAAGCGGTAGTGCACAAAAAGTATATTGACCCTAGCGAGTTGGTTAGCTTTGACAGTGATAAGATACCCGCTAACTATCTACAAAAGCTAAGGTCAGAGGCGTGTCGTATGCCGTTAAAGCCAGCCGATACATTTAAGTTTTACACTAAGCAAGAAATGCGTAACGGCATTAAACAGCAGGACGGAAGCAAGATAGTCATACCATCACCAAACCTATTTGACGCGGTGGTGCTATCTTTTGACAATAGTGCTAATATAACGCAAAGCAGAGTAAACAAAACACATAGGCCACAAGCCATGCGACCAATGGGGCGTTAAATGCTAGACTTTCAAGACTTAAAGCGGATGCAAGAAAAAGCGTATCAACATGGTTATGATACGCGCTTGAAGGCCGCAGACGACATGCTGTTTGCATGGGTAACGCAATGGGATGATGAATATCTCAATGGCACTGACTTAGCCACTCGCTTTGAGTTTAACATTATACGAAAGGCGCAAAGGCAAATTCTCACCGATTTGGTGCTTAACCCTATTCAAGTCGATTTCGACCCCGTTGACGACACGTTTGAAAAAGCTTCTGAGATTATGGATGGTGCGTATCGTGCCGATATGCGTAACAACAAATCACAAGAGGCTAAGAAGAATGCCAACCAAGAAGCGGTTGTGTGTGGTGTTGGCGCATGGCGTTTAACAACCGAGTATCGCAATAATCTTGAAGATGACGACAGGCAGCGAATCATACGTGAGCCAATCTTTGAGGCTAACAACCGTGTGTTTTGGGATCCGAATGCGCAGCTAATCGACAAGTCAGACGCTAAGTATGTGGCAGTGCTTTACCCTTACTCATTTGACGCTTATAAGGAGCTATGCGAAGAGTTGGGCTGTGAATATACGCACCCGTCAAGCTTTGCAGAGCCTGAGCATAGTTATACATTCCCATGGATTGGCGCAGAAGACAAAGTTAATATCGTTAAGTTTTATCATCGCGTATTGAAGAAAGTTAAGCATTACACCTTTGCGGATGAATTTGGTAATCGTCGTGTATTGCAGCAAGACGAAGTTGACGAAGATGATTTAATCGATGGTGGCTTTGAGTTTGAATCAGAGAAAACCGTTAAGCGTTACGTCGTTACTGAGTACATTGCAAGCGGTGCCGGCATTATGGCTGAAAATCGTATTGCGGGTGAGCATTTACCTATTATCCCGCAGTATGGTGAGCGTCAGTTTGTTGAAGGCGAAGAACATTACGAAGGTATTGTACGCCTAGCTAAAGACCCGCAGCGTTTACGTAACTTCCAAATGTCATACCTAGCCGACATTGTGAGCCGTAGCGGTAGAAGCAAGCCAATCTTCACCGACGAGCAGATTGCAGGCTATGAGGATATGTATAACCTCAATGGGCCTGATAACAATTACCCGTACCTAAAGCAAAACCATTACGACAGCAACGGTCAGCCTTTACCTGTTGGCCCCGTTGGTCAAACGCCTGACGCAAACGTGCCTCCTGCATTAATGGCGGCAATGGCTGAATCGCGCGCAGCGGTGGACGACGTAGCAAGCCCAGGTTTACCGCAGGACATCACTGACCCGTCATTGTCTGGCAAAGCCGTGCAAGCATTGCAGAAACGCTTAGATATGCAGTCTTATACGTACCAAGACCACCACAAGTACGCTATGCGTCGTGACGGTGAGGTGTATGCATCAATGTTCCGTGATGTAATGGACAGTGAGCAAGAGATTGTACTTGTTCAGCTTGACGGCACTACATCGAAAGAAACGATTAACAAAGCCGAGATTGATTGGTCAAATATGCAAACGCAGATTGTCAACGATGTGCGCAAGATGATGTTTGATGTGTATGCGGATATTGGTCCATCGTTTGAATCGGTTAAATCGCAAAACCGTGAAGAGTTGAAAGAATTAATCAACGGATTACCACCGGGCGACCCAATGCGCAACATACTATTAAACGAGTACCTGACCATGCTCGAAGGTTCGCACATGGAAGACGTGCGCGACTATGCGCGTAAACAGTTAATTCTTCAAGGCATCAAGAAGCCAGAGACACCAGAAGAAGAGCAGATGCTAATGCAGGCGCAGCAGAATCAACAGCCTGATGCGCAAACGCAAGCCTTACTTATGGAAGGTCAGGCGAGAATGCAAGAAGGTCAAGCGGCGATTATGAATGAAGAGAATGACCGCATCAAACTGCAAATAGACCAATATAAAGCTGACACAGACCGCCAGAAAGTAATTATCGAAGCGCAGAAAGCAGGGTTACAAATGCGTGATATTGCGGTGAGTACACAAGGAAAGCAAATCGACAATGCAATGAAACTAAGGCAAGGTGTGAGCGAGGGGCGTTAAGCCCCTTCTCTTAGATTAAAACCCTTCTCCCAATCCGCAGCCTCTATCGGGTGATAGCCGTAAACCTCTTCCCACATAATGTCGAAGTGCGTATTCATTAAACCTATATCGTCGTTTTCGTATCGTGCGCCGTTGTACTCGTTGATTACGGATTTAGTGCAAAGCTTTGCTCGCATTTTGTTTGCTTTGTCGTTCATAACTTCACACCCCACTTTTCACGTAACGCGCTGTAATGTTCACGGCGCTTATCGGCTTTCTCTTTTTGAATGGCTTTATAGATGCGGCGTATCATCGCCTAACGGTTTAGCTTTTGTTCGTAGGTCACAATCAATCTCCTTTGTTTTATTTCCGTAAAAACTAGCATTAAGGTACACGCTTTACAAGTCTGACCAGTTGGCGCTATACTTAACCTACTCGTATATGTCCGAGCATAGACATAGATAATTAATCGTTACACTACGAGGATAAAAAGTGGCAGAGAAATTAACGCTTGCAGAGCTGAAAGCTAAAAACGCAGCGGAAGAAGAAGCAGAGCAGGAAACCGAAGTTGTCGAGGTTGAGGAACAACAAGACGCTAAAGTTACCATTACACCTGTTGAAACTACCGTTGAAGATGCCGACGATGACGCCGACGATGACACCGAA
>Ga0163109_10000311_pt1 | contig 39230 bp, 47 predicted proteins | sample CRUFie1St13metaG_FD_108704 | JGI IMG/M metagenome (GOLD analysis project Ga0163109, IMG submission 108704) | Marine microbial communities from the Costa Rica Dome - CRUD Field 142mm St13 metaG | ecosystem: Environmental > Aquatic > Marine > Oceanic > Photic zone | place: Costa Rica: the Eastern...
CTAATCATTTCTTCTCCTCATATAAGTAATCAATAACAAAAACATTCTTTTCTTTTCTAGTTGGGTACGATCCATGTAATACCGTACTTTTAAAAATAAGCACATCACCTATATTTGGTTGATAACTTAAATCGTGTGTATTACCCATACCGTCATATAAAAAAGCAAACGTTGCTCCGTGTGACGCTGATTTGTCTTCGTCTGGTTCAGTTAGATAACATACCGCACTTATTTTATTTACACTTTGATCGCTGTGTCTATGTGCTTTCTGCCATCCGCCTTTTTTATAATCAACTATCCATAGAGCGCATAAGTCTGTTAGTTCTATATTTAACCCTACTTCATCTATCTTCTCTTGTAAAAATGGTTTGTATTTCCATTCGTTAAGATATGCTCTTGGATGTATATTAAATTGTTGTCCTCTGTATGTGCTTGTTTGATCGCTTACATCTTCTCTTGTATCTTTTGGAAAAACTTTTTTATCCCAGTGGTATAAAAATTCTTCACTATCAGGATAGTGTGTTTCTATAATCCATTGATGTTGATTACCTAATAAGTGTGTCTTCATAAGTTTGATTCCTTTGCTACTTCTTTAACAGTCGCAACATCTGCTTGTTTACGTTTGAACTTAATAGCCCAGTGTTGTGGATCAATAATCATACTTACAAATCCTAGTTGCTCATCGTTAAAATTTGATAACATTTGTTTTCCTGTTTTACAATTTAAGACTAGCCAAGGACTTACTTTGCCATCTTTAATATCTCTAACAGCTCTATTTAAACTTACATATTCAAAGTAATCATTCCAAGCGGCTTCTTTTTCTTCGCCCCATTCCATCATAGTAGTAATTGATCTTTTAACTGCTGTTTCCATATCTTCTTTTAATACAAATTCAATAACGTACTTTTCATACAATTCATCTCTACACCAGTGGTCAAGTTTTACTCTACTTGTTACGACATGATCAATATAACGCTCAGGATATAGAGGGCGCACATTATTGATAAACGACCCAAACTTGACGAAAGCATTGTAGTACTGCGAGTTACAAAAGTCTTCATATGTTTTTTCTTTCTTAGTGCCTGCGCTAAGTTTATAAAATCTTTGAAACGCATAAAAGCCGACTTGTACACGTTTTTCATTTTTTTGTAATGCTCTACGTTTCTTTTCACACATATGTACTGCTAAAGTTTTTTCTCTAACAAAACTTGCTCCGCAGTATTCGCATACGTAGGGTTTAGATGTCGACACTTTTCTTATCCATCCCGTATGCTTCTCCAAGGGCATACAATTCTTTTTTTGTAGATATTTTAGCAAGTAATTCTACCTCATCTTTTTTCATATTAGGAAAAAGTTTTTCTAAAAACTTTACACTTTTACTATTTGATCCGCTTTTCTTTTTGTGGCCAATCCATTCATGATATTCTATTTTGCCAGTGTTGCCACTTATACATAATAGTTGCCAAAGTAATTTTTTATGTTTTTGTAATGTAAAAAAGTTTTTGTTGTAGTATTCATTTGTTTTGAATACAGCAAGTTCTGCTTTTTCTCTGTTTCCTTTTACACTACTTACATATCTGTTCAACAAATAAAAACTAACTTGTTTCTTTTCATCATCGGACAATTCGTCCCACACTTCTAAACCGCCCATGTCTATTGCGGCAAGTATATCTTTTAGAGGAAGTTTTTTCTGCGTCATTTGTTTACAACCTTCATACAATAAAAGTATACACTCTTATAATCTATTTGCCAACCATTTTTTAGCCGTTTCATCTGTATTTCTCTCTTACTAATCTAACAAATAATTTTACATTTTCTTCAGGAGTTGTTTTATCTATTCCGTGTCCTAATCCGCAAACCCAACCTGTGTCATCTATTGCTTCCATTTTATCTAAAAACTGTTGTATACTTTTTCTACATTCTTGTTCGCTTTGTAACAGCAGAGATTCATCAAAGTTGCCTTGTATAAAACCTTTTTTGTATTTTTTAAAAGCATGAACAATATCTACAGAACTATCAAGTCCTAGTCCAGACCAATTCATTTTATACAGTGTAGGTAAACATCTTTTATTAAGTTCCTTTGTATAGTATCCTGTGTTTTTCATTACTAACGGTTCAAGTAAATCTACATAGTATTTTTTAAAATACATTTCGCTCATATTAGATACACCGCTATCAAGTATCATTACTTTTTCTGCGCCAGCACGTAATTGTAAATCTATGTTGTTTACTAGTAAAGGAACTATTACATCTTTTAAATATTTTGTTTTCCATTTTAAGGATACGTTTGTTTTTTTACCTGTAGCATAATTAAGTAATGTCCATGGACCTCCTACAAATCCTATAAGACTTTTACTAGCAGGCAATAAATCTAGAGTGGCTTTGATTGCCTGTGCTTGAAACTTCATATGTTTAGATGCTTTATCTACATTAGAATGATCTTTATAATTTTCTTCATTTATAAACCATTCAAACTTAGGACCTGGATCAAATTTTAAAGGAACTCCTAATCCTTCGATGGGAAATAAAATATCACTAAACAAGATAGCAATATCAAAATCAAAATCTTTTATTGGTAACATTGCTGTTTGTGCGGCTAGTCTTGGCAATTTACACATCTGCTCAAATGTAAATCGATCTTTCATTTCCATATAACTTTTTTGATATCTGCCAGCCTGACGCATCATCCATATAGGTGGACATTTTTGTTCTATTCTATTACAAGCATTATTAAACTTTTCGTTCATATTGATACTTTACTATATCGTCAATTACTGTTTCAAAATCTTCTAGTCTAAGCATATTAGGTCCATCACTTGGAGCATTATCTGGATCTGTGTGAACTTCTATGAAGAAGTTTTTGATTCCGAGCGCGGACGCGGCTCTGGCCAATGGTGGAACGTAAGATCTATTTCCACCTGACGATCCACCCAAGCCTCCAGGTTTTTGAACGCTGTGTGTAACATCATAAACAATATCGGCATCAACATTATTAAGCATATAATCAAGTCCTGTAAAGTCAGTAACCAATGTGTTGTATCCAAAGCTAGTACCCCTTTCTGTAATCCAAACTTCTTTCGCACCTTTTGTTTTACTTAGTATTCCCTGGACATCCCAAGGTGCTAGGAACTGTCCTTTTTTAATATTAACTATACAATCTGTTACACAAGCACGTTGTATTAAATCAGTTTGTCTACACAAGAAAGCAGGTATCTGAATTACATCTACAATAGTATCTACCCATTTCACTTGTTCAACACTATGTACATCTGTCAGTAGTTTTATACCAAGCTCCATTTTCATTACAAGGAAATCTGTCATTGTCATGCCAGCACCTATACCTCTTTTGCCATCTATGCTTGATCTATTTGCTTTGTCATAACTTGCTTTGAAATAATAATCTATTCCGTGTTTATCACAAACCCTTTTACACTCTTTAGCAATAATAGTGCTATGTTCTAGTGATTCATGCTGACATGGTCCTGCTATAACCTTAATCATAATGTGCTACCGTTTCCTCTTTAAATCTTTCTAATGTATAACCTATTTCTCGCAAAAGGTTGATACTTTCTCGTACTTGCCATTCAACTTACTTTCAAACATTATTACTGGCTTACATCTTAATAATGTTTGTACACTTCCCTCTAAAATTTCTAATTCATAATCTTCTACATCTATTTTAATAAAACTAACATTATCTATATTAAAACTATCAAGTGTTGTTTGTTCTACTAACCAACTTTTTACGCCCTCACTAAATCTACTAACACTACCTTGACTGTAATCTATTTTTCTTTTATTAGGGATAGTTAATTCTACCATATCGTTTTTGTTACCTAATGCGTAATCAAAAACTTTAATTGTGTCTGGTATATTTTTGACTGTTTCTGGATTTGGTTCAAATGCGTAAACTCTTTTAAACTTGTCTAACAAAGGAATACATGTGTCGCCTTTATATGCTCCTACATCAATGTATGTATGAAAGTTTTTTACATATGGAATGGCATATTCGTTAATCTTGTTTATACTCATCTTTAACCACGTAATACAAATTTACTAATTTTTCTAATTGTTTTTTTAATGTTACATTTTTTTGAGCTATATCGCACAAGTTTTGCCACTCGCCGTAATCTAAAAGTTTACCTTGTGCTCTAGCTACTCCTCCCGGATCACCGCCTATTATCCATCGTGGTATTTCGGGCTTGTCACGATATCGAGCGAACACAACACCGTTGGCCCGCTCGTATATCAATTTTTCATTGGGTAATAAATCACCCATTAAACAGCAACAAAGTAAATTACACTCACTACTGCGATAGCAATACTACCAGCATTTAGATCAGCTGTACGTCCGCTTAATGCTTTGATTACAGCGTATGTAATAAAGCCTAAAGCAATACCATGTGCGATACTAAACGTCAGAGGCATAAGCACAGCCGCTAGTACTGCTGGAGCATATTCTGTAACATCATCCCAATCGATGTCTGCGATGTTGCGTAAGAAATATGTAGCAATAAAAATTAAAGCTGGTGCTGTAGCAAAAGCAGGAATACTTTGTGCTAGTGGCGCTAAAAATAAACAAGCACCAAACAAGATAGCAACAACTACTGCTGTAAGTCCTGTCTTGCCACCTTCTTTAATACCTGCTCCACTTTCAATATATGAAGTAGTATTTGATGTTCCTACAAGAGCTCCTGCTGAGGTTGCTACGGAGTCTGCTAGTAATGCTCTATCGATTCCTTCTACCTCACCATTTTCATTTACTTTTCCGGTTAAGTTAGCAACACTTGTTAGTGTTCCTGCTGTATCAAAAAAGTCAACAAATAGAAAAGCAAAAGCAGTACCAATAAATCCTGCTGTAGCAATCATACTAAAGTCTAAACTAAAAGCATGATCTGGATTAGGAATAGCACCTGCTACGCCGCCAAGTTCTGAAATGCCTGTTACCCAAGCAATAGCAGACACAGCAAGGATACCAAGAATGATTGCTCCTGGTACTTTACGTTTATCTAAAATAGCCATTACAATAAATCCTAGTCCTGTAAGTAAAACTGGCCAACTTGTAACATCACCTAAGCCAACAAGTGTGGCAGGATTGTCTACTACAACTCCGGCATTCTTCAAACCGATAATAGCAAGGAATAAACCAATACCTGCGCCTACTCCTAGTTTCATAGATTTAGGAATACTGTTAATAATATACCTACGTGCTGGTGTTACACTTAAAGCAATAAACACTAAGCCTGCTACAAATACAGCCGCTAGTGCTTGTTGATATGTGTATCCCATACCAAAGATCACACCAAATGTAAAGAACGCATTAAGTCCCATACCTGGTGCTAGTGCTACTGGCCAGTTAGCCCATAGTCCCATAATCAAAGTACCAATTACAGCGGCAATGATTGTTGCCGTGAATACAGCGCCGAAGCCCATGCCTGTTCCTTCAGTTGAAAGAATTGCTGGGTTTACAACAGTAATGTAAGCCATTGTCAAGAATGTAGCAATACCTGCCATTACTTCTGTTTTCACGGATGTGCCGGCCTTAGTAAGACCGAATAGTTTATCTAACATACTTCTCTCCGTTTATGTTTTGGTGCCAACTGTTCGACGAACAATGTCATCGTGATTAAACTCAGCCCAATAAAGTTCAAAAGCGACACCGTCTTCTAAACCTTCAAATTGATGGACTTTGCCTGGCTTCACTTGCGTGAAGTCTCCTGCTTCCAAAATAGTTTCGTCTACTAAACCATCTTGGTCTCCGTCCTGCCATACTCGCACAACCATCTTTCCTGACTCTACATAGAAGCCATTCCATTTGTATTGATGCTCATGTTCAGAACATTTAAACCCCGCTTTAAAATTAATGCGGTGGAATTCTAATACGCCGTTAGCGTGGATCAACTCTGTTTGACCCCATATCTTTCCTGCTTTCATTAGAATAATTCTCCGTATTGTATTAGTTCTGTTTGCCTTGTTACATCTTTTATAAAAAAGGCGCACAGCGGATTTTCACCGGATGTCAAAGGAACACTTAGGAGTTGTCCTTGACGGACTTTAGGGAAGAACCATTTAACATCATTATAATAATTAATTACCTTTACGTCCTTGAACTCTGCCTTAAAGCTGGTTAGAGGATTGAATAAAAATGCTTCAAAACCTCTGTCCCCTAAACTTGTTAGAGGTAAAACTTCTAAATCATTACCACTGTCGCTACATCCAACAGCTACATGCCAATCTATTGGCATTTGTATTTCGTGTTCACCAATTCTTAATACTACGCCTGGTGAGCTAAATGATTCTAAAAAAATTAACGGAATGTAAAAGAAGTCCGGGTTATCTTTATCCGAATTATCTAATACACTAAATCTTATATCTTCTTCAATTTGGTCTGGGAGCGTATTTAAATTCAACGCCTCATTTTCCAATGTTAGTATGTTCATTTCCAATCTACCTTTTCAATGGTGAATGGGTATTCTGCTTCCTTATAAAACTTTTTACGTTGGGTAAGGTGCCGCTTCGCAAACTTACAAGTACTTGTAAGATCCCATATTTGAACGAAGTCTTTGTCCTTTGCCTTTCTAACTCCTCTGCCTATGCTTTGTATTACTCTTACAAAACTTTTGCCAGGTTCAATAAGTACAAGATTAAAAATACGAGGTATGTTTATACCAACAGCCGCAACACCATAAGTAGCAATTACTACATGATTAGTGCCTTCGTTGATTTCATCGTATGCTTCTTTTCTATCTTTTAATTTTACATCGCCTTTAACAAATGTACTGCCTGGAATAAGTTTTTGTAATTTTTCGCCTGCTGAAATCCTGTCAACAAGAATAAGAGTGTTTCCTGATTCTTTTACTTTGTTTAACAAAGATCCTATATATGTTACCCTGTCTTCATTAGTAACTAGATACTTTAATTCTGATTGATAATCACTGTGTACTTGGGTATCAACCAATTGTACAATATTAACATGACATTGTGATAGCACACCTTTGTCTTGTAATTCTTTTGCTGAGACTTGTCCAATTACAGGTCCAAGGCTAGCATGAATACTTTCAAATTCAAATTTTTCTTTTGGTATTGTTCCAGTAAGACCCCAACGTATAGGAGCATTACGTAAGTTGCGTGTCAATAAATTTTTAAGAACTTCTGCTTTTGCTTGATGTACTTCGTCAATAATAATTGTCGAAACACCTTCGAGAAACTCAGCAAGACTTAATACTGCTGACCCGTCTTTAAATTTTTTGTCTAAAATATTCAAAGATTGCCAAGTACAAATAGTATGAGTCTTGCCAAGTTCTTTTCTATCACCGAAGTATACACCTACATCAAGACCACAGTTTATATAATCCTCTTCAGTTTGTGTAACCAAACTTTTATTAGGAACAACCACAAGACTACGTCCATATGGTTCTGTTATCTTGGAAAGGGTTGCTGTTATGATAGTTTTACCTGCCCCAGTCGCTACTTCTTGAAGAGCTTGCGGATTCTTCAAAAAGTTATTGATTACCTCTACTTGATAATCACGCAAGCGTATTGGTTCACCTTCAGCAGGATGTCCTTTGGGCCAACTTTTGTTACCCCAAAACTCTTCTGATATTGTATCAAATTTTAAATCAATTGGATGTCTTCGATCATCTATGTCAACTATTTGTACACCTTGTTTAGTAAGTACATCAACAATAGTATCAAGGTGATTGACATAGCCTGTACCGCCGATGCCGAAAAAAGCAACTTTACCATCCCATCGTCCCAATTTATATTGCGGCATGTATCTGGCATATGGCACTTCAAACTTAAGAGCGTTAGATATTTTTCGTCGAACATCTACTTCGAGTCCTTCTAATTTAATATTGACTTCGTCTTCTATAATAAGTCTACATGTTGCCATGAATAAACTTCCTTTGGTGTCTATCCCAATGTCCTAAGTTACTAGAATCATCCCAGATAATTTGTAAGTCACAGCTTTGTGCGTAACCAATTGTGTTATTCCATGACAGACCTTTTTTATGTGTATGAAGAACACAGTTAGCTCTAAACTTACTTTGTAACAAAGGCTTGGGTAACTTTGTACTATTAATATACACAATTTTAGTGTTTTTGTCAACCGGATTATTCAATCCCTGTTGTTGAATGTAATAGTTAAAAGGATCTTGACCATCTTTTCTAAACATTACACTTACATCTTTACTATCTACAACTCCTTTAAAAGCATTGTAAGTCAAGACTAAATCGTCGTGTGCGTGTTTATCCTCCAATACAACTAATACTGGAAAGCGTTGTAGCTCTATTACACTTTCAACAATTTGGTTCATTGGAAACTTATTTTTATCAATTATAATAGTTGCCTGGTCTCTTTCTACAATCTTTCTACTAAGAATATTAAGGTTTTTTAACTTTTCCTCAGGGTTCTCAAAGTGATGCAAACCGTACAAATATCTTCTATCCATGTACAGGACATAATTGTCTTTATCTAAAGAACCTAACTCTTCTCTCAGTTTTTGTACAGCAGAATCGCATAAATTTACTAATTTGTTATCGTATATTCCGGGAACATATTCTTTTTTGTTTTCATTGAAATAACAAATTTTATCATATGCTTCTAATATATCTTTTTGTATACTAAACTTATGTTCAAACCTTTTTGCTATCTGTACTAAAGCATATATGTTTTTTGTGTTAATACTAAAGTAGTGCGTGTGTTTATCATACTTAATATCTTGTCTTGGATTAAGCCTTCTTAATTCTTCAACACGATCTATTATTTTTTTATTAAAAGGGAATCTTATACCTAGTATATCTTCATCATTGTATGTCATTACTTTGACCCAATGTGATCTGTCAACTTCACGTAGGGGATATTTTAATTCTTGTATAACATTTTTTAAGTCTACACCTGCTTTTTTAAATTGGTCTTTATAATCAGCTAATAATTTTGTTTTGACTAATTCATATTGCCTATCTGTCATTGGTATTTTTTTTGATAATTGTTTAGCAATGCTAATCATAATAGTAGCATCATTTTGTTTTAAGACAAGTCCAAAATCTTGATATGATTTCGCAGACACACGTGGTATCTCAACTCCGGTGAGTAGAGACAGACAGTCTTCACAAGTGGTTACTTTCTCATTGTACATAGAACTATTATAAACTATTTTAGTTTAGAAGTCAAGCGTTTAAGTGGAATTCCTTGAGAAATTTCTTCTATTGTCCATTCAGTATGTGCGTAGTCATTAAGCCATTGTTGCCTATCTGGACGTATTGGGTCCTCTATGTTTCGCATATCATTTATATTATTTGCTACAGGATAAGCAAGACTGCTAGGACCGACAAAGGCAGGAACACCAGCAATAATACTATGTATACCAGGGTTACTTGACCAACTTACTGTTGCCCAAATATTATCAAATCCTAAATTGAAATCATCGTAAGTACCATTAATATATTGCGGTTCACGTCTAATAACATTAAGTAATCCGCGTTCAATGTGTTCTAATCTACAACGAGGATGAGGTCTAAAAATTATGGTTCTACTTGTATACTTACGTATCTCATCATATGTATCTAAAAACCAATTGCTCATGCGTGACATATTTGTCCATTGTAAACTTTTATCATGTTGCCCGCATACTAATATAAATTCACCTTGATGTGTCCAAGGTGTTAACGTAATACCAATATTATTGCTACGACTATTGTCATTACCACTAGGCCCGAAGTAAGCATCTCTATTAATTCCATTCAATCCAACTTTCCATGTATTCCCTCTTTTAATGCCGCCTACTTCAAGTACTATTGTTGGTCGTTCTTGTCGTTGGTTTGCTTCCCATATAGCACGGTTTCCACCCATGCGACCGTTGAAAAGTACGCTCCATATAACATCAATGCCATCAGTATCATCAACGACAACATCATGCCCAAGAGCAGTAGCGCCAGCATGAAAGGCATCAAAAACAGGCTTACTATTAAGGGCACCGTATCTCGCATGTAAATTAAATTTCATTCCAATATGACTCAGTTCTACTCACCATTAAGTCCTTTTGTAAACTTTTGCCTTCTTTCTTCCTTCCGCCTTTCATATGGTCCATCCATTTACCTAAAGGACCATTTATTAACGGATGCCCTCCGCCTCCAGTTTTTGCTTCGCGCAAATACATATTAGCACTGTAATCTAATACATTATTATCAATTGCTTTCAATTGGTTAAGTATGTGTCCGAACACAAAACTATCGTGCCATTCGTCTAATTCAAATATACCATTATTGGCATCTTCATAAAATCTTTCAAACTCTTTTAAAAACTGTACACACATAGGATGTTTTAAATTCATTCCATAAAATCCACACTCTGGCCATGTTTGCGATCCTTTGCCTCTACCTACATATGTAATCCATTTGTCGTTTGGTAATAAATCTTTGAACTGATCATAGCTCCAGTTTGTATGAATGAAGCTATCAGCATCCATCCAAACGCACCAATCTTCGCTTCGTTCACAAGCATCAAACACAGCATAAGTCTTGTTGGCAAAACGTATTGCGTCCCATTTGAACTTTTTATGCCAATCTCTTGGACGTCTTACTTTGATATGATCTGGTGGAATACCATTTGCTTTTGGATCATTTCCCCAGCGTGATTTAAATTCATTTAGTTTTGGTAATGCTTCAAAAGCATCAAATACTTTAATATTTTCAGCATTTACTGTAGGTGTACATCCTTCTGCGTATACAAGCAAATTAATTCTATTATCTACTCGTTGAGCAAAACTATCTAAAAATCTTTGACCGTATTCGTCTAATCCTGGTTTGTGGAATGTTGTTAGTACTGTTATTTTTTCCATACGTATTCTCTCATGTGTTTCCAACATTCACCTGTTCTTAATTCTTCTAGTGTCCAATGGCTCATTGCCAATCTTCTTAGCCAGGCTTCTCTGTCAAAGTCATAGTTTATATCATGCATTTTAGCCAAGTTAGTATTTGCTACGTCACGTGCTTGACTCCTACTAGGATCTAAAACAAATATAGGAACTCCTTCAATGGCCGCCGCAACAGCCGGGCTACTATTATAACTTACTACAGCATAGGCGTCATGTAAATCTTTTATAAGTCCACTTGAAGGAGAACTAACTTGTACTTTATGTCCTATTGCTTTAAGTTGCATAATATGTTTATCTATTTTTTTATCGCCTGGATGAAACCTTACTCTAATTGGCTTGTCAGTAAATCTCTTTAAATTTTGTAATAACGGGTGTAACCAATTAATTACTTTGAGACCATCCATACTCCAACCGCCATCTCTTTGACAAGTTATTAAAATATAGTCGCCATATTTTTTCCAAGGCTTCAATTGTATGCTAAGCCTATCTCTAAGTTTGCCCCAACGTTCTGGCAATATTTTATCATCACAGTATTCACCTGTATTAGGAAATATACCATCAAAACTATATCTTAAATATGTGTTTACGTTTTTGGGATCATATGCTAAAAATAAATTAGCATCAGCTATTACAGTTCTACCACCTATACTTTCTTGTCCTGCTAACACACGCCTACGTAAATCAAGATGTGGCACATGTTTACTACCAGGATGAACAAAACCTTGTAAGACAGCAACCTCACTTGCTTCATATTGGAATGTATTAATTATTTGTCCTGTGTCTCCAGCTTTTACTGCTCCTTCAACAAAGTTTTGAATTAATTGTGGCTTTTCTGGATTTTTATTTCCTGGAGGGATAGCTTTTAGATAAGCGTTAACCTTTAATTGCTTCATCGTACAACTTCTCCCCTTCTATAAGTTTCCAAGCAAGACCTGAACGCATTTCATCTAATCTGTATTGGCAGTAAGCGAGATAATGTAACAATTTAACAAACTCAGCATACTCTGGATAATGTGGATCTTCTATAGCTTCCAAACTTTTGTTAGCAAGTGAATCTACACAATTAGGAGCCATTGTAAAAGCAGGTATTCCATAGTGCATAGCTTCAAGTGCCGCCATACTTTGATATGTTACTACTGCCCAAATTTGATCTCTCATACATTGTGCGGCTACACTATTTTCTTTTATTCTAGCTGGACGCAAACCTTTGTTTCTTACAATTATTTCTCTTTTTGTATATTTTCTAATTTCAGCAACAGTATCACTTACCCATTTATCTCTATCAATATTGTAAAATTGACATGGCTTTTCACTAGGTGTAACAAGTAGTATTGGACCATTTTGTAACTTTAAAGGCTTTCTACCATGGTATTGCATATATGGAGCAAATCGTTGTAGTTGTTCAAATCTATCACCCGGCATGTCTTTAAACTTTGTGTGTTGGATATTATTTTTTACTACACGATAATATTCTTTACGCTTCATTAAGTTACCCATGTAACCATTATCTATGTAATAAAACGGACGACCTGTTTCCCAACATTTCCAAATTTCTTTCCGTTTAGTCATGCTACGAAAAGATACAGGTATATCGTTAGGCCAAGGACTTTCAGTAATCTTACTGCTAATATCTTTTCTATCTATAAGACAAGCACCAGTTCCATACTGCCAGTGCTTCATAATTTGGTCATCACCGTCTAAGTATAACATTCTTGGCATTTGTCCAAACTCTTTTGTTTTGTATCTTTCCACTTATACCTCGTCTTCCATCATATTATATAACTCTGTTTTCCATTCAGCATGAAATTCACAATCTCTATAATTTTCAAACCAAGGACCACCTTCTGTATAATGGATTAGTTTTGGATGAGATATGTCGTCATATACTCCGACTAGATAATTCCATGTGTGACTTATACTGCCTACTTCTTCATCTTTTAACCAACTAAACCTATGTAGATATGCTCCTGTTACTGTAGGATCATTTACTAGTTTTTGAGTAACAACTTTATTACTTGGATGTCCACAATTCCATAACACCATGCTTGACCAATTTTTACGCGGATAGATAGTTTGTTTTTGCCCATCCATTTTAGTACCTTCTTCGACTTTGTAGTCATGTTGTACGCACATTACAGCATACTTGTCATCAGCTTCATCAAACAATTCTTGGATATCTGTTGTAAGGATCATGTCACTGTCCATAAACACTGCCCAACCTTTATAGTCTGTAAGTTCGGGTATAAGAAAACGTGTGAATGTAAATTCTGTTGATGCCAGTTTATCAACCGGGCGTGTATACATTCCCGCATCTCTTAGTTCTTGTTGCTTTAATGGTCGCACGTCTGCTTCTGGATTACGTGCTATAATACTATGCTTACATACTTGATAAGCAATATCTTCTCTAGTGTCATAACCTACAAATACTTTCATATTACCTTCTTTCTATATCTTCTTCTATACAGTTCTTTCCATACTGTATTTCAACTAATTTTAAATCTGTATCATGTTCGTTGGCAAGTTGATGCCAGGTGCCTTCCGGAATATGTAAACTGGAGTGTTGTTTATATACGCCTAATATTTCTTGGTCTGTTGAAGCATTAAGTGTATATACTGTTGCTGTACCTTCTGCTACAAACCAATGTTCGCTACGTTCTTTATGACGTTGCATTGATAATCTATTTCCGGGAGGAACTGCTAGTTCCTTTACTTTAGTTTGTTTTTCATATTCATGTATCACTCTATAGTACCCCCAAGTTCTCACTGTTTTAGGTGCTTTCCATTCATCAAGTAACCAACTACTAGAATTCATTTTATTTTCTCCGCCAACTCCAAAAACAAATTCAACATCACAAATATCATTATAGGTTTTGTATTCAGGAGTAGTTGTATTAGTTCGATCACCTCCGTTGGCAAAAATAATTTTACATCTAGAATTAGTTGCTAGTGTCTTATATATAGCACCGCAAGCACTACCGTCTTTGTCATCAAAGCTCAAAACTTTATCTACACAAGATAAGTTTTCTATAATTGTTGCTCTGTCTTTGAATGGCATAAAAGGTCTTCCTTTTTTATTTGTTAGCCATTCATCTGAATTAACTCCAACGTGTAATTCATCGCCTAGTTCTTTTGCGGCTTTAAAATATTCTATGTGTCCAGAATGAAGAGGATCGAAACCGCCTGTAACTAATACGATGTTTTTCATATAGATATTTATATACGCACTTATTTACTTGTTGTTGATTTGATGCCTTGAACTTTTGTGTAGTATGGTTTGTGTACTCTAAGCCATGGACATAGTTGTTTACACATTATAGCATCATTAGGCCACCAGCCAATATTATTTTGTAGTTCTATAATTTTTTTAGCACCTTCTGGCTTTATAATATAAGCACTATGTCCTGGAAGTCCTTGTGGAATACTTTCATCAGCTACCCAAGGAACTTCTTGTACGCCATTACTGTGTAATTTATTATATAACTTTGAATTGAAGGTAGCATGATCAGGGTCGTTAATGCTTATTGCTAATCCCTCAAACTCAAAAGGAATAAATTGTTTGGTGAAAATAGCATCATGTTCTAAAATGATAATAGGATTGTTTTCTTCTACACACTTTTGCCAAAGCCTATAATGACTGCCAGCCGCCGCAATACGTTTTGTCATATCATATGTTTTGTATGCCTTTAGTGTCATACCAGTAGTAGGACATTTTACTTTTTTTCTATAAGGCCATTTCCAATTTACTTCCCACATCGACTCAGGAGTTATAGCATCAAACTTTTGTACATCTATTTCTGAATGTGTATCAATAATTGATTGAATACACTTATCAGCATGTTTTTGACTGTCTTCGTGTCCTGGTATAGATATTATGTAAGCTCTCATGTTATCATTTCCGCAAAGCCATGTACACTGTGATGTATGTCGTTCCAAGGCTGGCTACATAGTTGATACCAACCCCATTGTGCTGGATATAGTTTGTGTTCTTCAGCAAACTCTCTAGCAGATCTATGATGAAAGTGATGCCTTCTATGTATTATTAAATCGCTGGGCATATAACCAAACCAATCTCCTGCTTTATTATTTTTATCTTCTTCCTGCCATTTGCCACTTCCAAATTGAGGGCCTCTGTTTTTTCTTGTCATAAACCCAACAGGCCCTTTTTCATATGCTACTCTAATCCAATGTTGTATATCTACACGTTCATCTAATCTTGTATTCCAATCTACCCTTACAATCAAATCAAAATGTGCTGGTATTTTTTTCAAGTGATCGGCGTGTGCGAGTATAGGAACTATTCCAAAATATTGTGTATCTTTAAGTTTAGGGTCTTCAGCATATATTTTATACTTTTCATGTTTAGACATTGGAGTAACATCCATTGGATGATAATGCCAACTAGGATAGTGCATAGTAGATAATCTGTCATGATACTCTTTTGGTATAAGATGTGTTTTATTTGTAAATGTATGATAATAAAAATTTACGCCAGTAAATTTATTTTTAAGTTGTTCTACAATATTAGAACCCTTATCATTTACACCTGATATACAAATTGCTATATTCAATTTTTTTCTATCCACTTTCTAACTTTTTTACCATACATTTTATGTGTATTTGGACCCACATGTACTTTATCATCAGCTAGATCAATTTTATCCCTATGGAATGACCAGTGTTTCCATTTCAGCTTAATTGGCAAATGGGTATACCAACTTGCTTCATACATATCGTGGTCTGTAAATAAATGATAACATTTAATGTTTTTATTATCAAAAAAATTATGTATATGATTTGTGTATAACAATAAGTGTTGTTCAGCATCATAGTATTCGAATATTTTTTTAAAATAAAAATTATTTGCTTTTGAATCTATTGATGGATGTAAATTTACATCTGTCTTTATTCTATCAAATTCTTTGCGTTCGTGGCTTTTTCGTAGTATGGCATACCTAGTAATATAGCTCCATTGCATAATAACTATATCATCTGGCCTATAATCAAAGTAATAATAAGCATTGTGCCAAATACGTTTGTTTCCTGCGCCTGACTGTCCTAGATTTACTAATTCTAAATTTAATTCTCTAGCAGTTTGGTTAGCCCAAGATAATTTGCTAGGAGATAATCCAGGATGACCGTCTTCTAACAAACAATCTGATAATCCATGTCCATATGTGTTACTACAACCAAAAACAACTAATCTCATTTACGGACAGTCCTCCTATCCTCAAACTGATATCCAAATTCTTTCATATCGTTCTTAAACATCTTTGATACTAATTCTATTGTTTCGTTATCATAGTATGTGCTATAATGTGGCTTTGTACTTCCTTGATTTAATTTTGGCATATTGTCTACGATCGGATAATTTAATTTTTGTAGTAATACATTCATATGAGGTTTAAAATTTTCAACTCTACCTATAAAATCAATACGCTCACCATTAGGAACTGTCCATTCTGTTTGTTCTATATAATCCTGAGGAGACCCCATTTTCCAATGTACATAATGACGGAAATCATTCTTACCAATATTCTTCCACCTTGCTTTCCTATATAGATAAGAGCTAACAAGTTTATCGAAAGGATTTCGTACAAAAGCACATTTAAAATATTCGTCCCAAACTTCCTGGCCAAACTCTTCAATATACTGATAAGGAAGCCTGTGATCAGCACTTCTTGGTTCAGCATTTCTGTCAAACAGTAAATGTTCTACAGTTTTGCCAGCACACTTAGGAATATGTAAAAAAATAATTTTCTTTTGATGATTTATGTTACAATATTTAAAGTTATAGTGTAGATCAATAAATTCTTTATTCATTATAATTTACGTCCAATAAAAATATGATCTCGCCATTTACGTGATCTTTCATCTGGGGCTTTGTGATCAATCCAATCAGCTACCGTTTCTAATCCAGATTCTTTTGCTATGGCTTTAAATCCGTCATCCATTATACGCCAACAATCTATAACATCATGTCTTGGACCAGCACTAGGAGCAATTAGTATTATGTAGCATCTAGGTTTTAACACCCTAGTCATTTCAGCAACACTCCTAAAAGGATTTTGTACATGTTCTAATGTTTGTCCACTTACAACAAGATCAATAGTATTAGATTCAAAAGGTAATTCATAAGGACCTGGCATTACATGCGATACTCCTTCTCCATCTACAATATCTGCGGTGTAGTAATTTGTAGCAATATCTTCGTAAATGGTTTTGTATGTACGATCTTTACCATTAAGGTCTCTACCTCCAACATCTAAAATTGTTAGATTAGTTCCGAGTGTGACTTTTTTATGATTACGTGCTTTAATCATATTATTAATGCTACTTGGATGCATCTAATTCTCCTTTACAAATTTTACTTGGTCCATGTAAAAATTATCAATGTTTAAGTTTTTTTGTTTAGCAAACTCTTTAATAGCGTTTTTTACGCCTTCTTTTTTATCACTAAAATCGTCACACAGTAGGTAACCACCTACTTTAATCATGTTCCAACTTTTATGAAGATCATGTAAACATCCTTCATAAGAATGACTAGCATCAACATAGATCCAATCTAACTTTTCTGTAAATGTATCAAACCATTTATCTGTAGGCATCCTATGTATGGTTACACTTTGTCCAGCAAATCTTTTGACTACAGATCTATAAATTTTATCATAATATTTTTGAAAGTCAGCTGGATTATCACTACCAACAAGTGTACTATACCTATTTAAATATGCGTCATAACCTCCGTGTTCGTCACTACCTTTGTATGCTTCTATGGTCCAACTGTCAACTAAATGGATATGTTTTGCTCTTTTAATAAACTTAGCAGAACTATCACCTTTCCATACTCCTAGTTCAGCACCTATACTACCTTCTGGTATAATTGTTGCTGTTTTGTCTGTACCTGGATTTTTACCAAACATCATTTGCCTATACTCCAATAATTTTTTTGGGCACTCGAATCAAAATCAAATCCCCAATAGTCTATGTCTTTTTTATACCAATCCGCTATAATTTGTATTGTTTTGTCATTGTATAAATCTTTATAATCTTTTTTTATAGTAGTTATGTTTCTAGCATCAGTCATCTTTTGTAAACCAAAATAATCACAAAGTTCTGTGTCCATATGCTCTAGTCTTATAATATCACAACTTACTTTTTCTTCTTTATTTACAACATGGTCTAATTGCGGGAACCAACCTCTTATTGCCCTGTGCCATAAAAATTCTTTGTTTGCCCATATGTGTCTTTCTTCAATAAAATGATCTAAACTACGTACATCAGCATATGTGTCAGGACTAGCACCGTTTTCGATACTTTGTTTAGCAAAAAGATATCTACTTACTACTTTACTCCATGGATTGCGAACAATAGCAAACGCACCATGTTCTTTTGTCCAGTCTTTTACATCTCTATATCTAGCATGTCCTATGCCGTGATGATCACCTAAAGACTTCATAGTACGATTTAGTCTTTGTAAATAATCTGGAGAAATTAATTTATCTTTCGTTACAATAATTACTTTTTTCTTTAATAAATCGCTATGACGTATTGTCATTCCACCGTTTTTTGGAATGTGTATAAAAAGTTTACGCATTGATTGCCTCCATTAGAGCTGGTACATTTTCACCTCTTTGAGGCAATTTATCTTTCAAGAAGAAATGTATAAAATATGCTTGTGGCAAATAATTATCGTCTATGCCTTTGTAGAGTCCATTCCATCTCCAGTCCATATTTTTTGTTGGAATATTTTCTTTCTTTACCCACCAATTAAGTAACATTTGATCTGTAGACCATTTATAAAATCCTACTCCATCTACAAAATCTTTAAATTCATTTCTAGAAATAAATTCTTTAGCAGTTTGGTTACGCAAATAAGGTTTAAAGTTTTTACAATTAATAACCATTAATCCCATGTTATAAAATTCAGCACCTAGTTCGTTCCATTTCCAATCTACATCTTTTAAATTATTAAACGCATTTTTACTATATTTTCTAATTTTACTTTTGTATTTCTTAGCACACGGTAAGTCTCTTTCTACTACAGCGCCAAAAGCATATTCTTGTGACAAGTCATTAAATATATTTGGTGCGTTTGATCTTATATAGATATCACTGTCAATAATAGCAATTTGGTCAAAATCATCTATGTGTTCAAAAGCATTTTCTTTTTCGTATATAGGCAGGTATCCTAATCTTTCAACTGCTTCTTTACTTCTGCCAGTCCTTTCTAAATCAGGACGTATTTTAAGTATAGGATTTGTTTGAACAACATGTTTGATATTATGTTTACTACAATAAGCATTTACACTTTGTATACAATGCTGATATAATTGACTTTGCTTACCTACAGCAACTTGGTATATCATGCGTTTCATACTAAGTTCCTTGTGTAACTTTCATCTGATTTATATGTAACTTTTGACCCCATATCAAATTCCATTTCAACTATTCCGTCACATAACATCCAATCAGCAGGCATAGCGCCATATGTGTGTACCCAATTTAATATTTTTCTTGCTCCACTAGGTTGAATACAATAAGCTCTAGCACCTTCATACCAATTACCTGCTTTTATAGGTTTTGCTCTTTTAAATCCTTCAAATTTATATATGTCTGTCATTATAATATCGCCCATAGGTTTTTGGAATATTACATCATGCTCAAATATACAAATTGCTTTACTAGTATCACTACATTTTTTCCAAAGTAAATATTGACTTAAAAAACAACCTTGAACTCCGGGCAGTTTCATTAACTTGTTTGCTTTTTTACTTTCTAATGTAGGCAACAATCCAAAATCTTTAAGCCCTTGTTTTTTGCCGTTTATTCCTTCATATAATTCTAGTTCCCATCCGTTTTCATAACCTGTAGCAAAAGCTCTTTCGGCCATTTGAACACTACTTTCGTATTCAGGTAGATACACAATATAGCCCTTCATATGCCTTGTACCTCTTTACGCAATTTTTCTTTCCAATGTATCGGTAACCAATTAAATTGTGCTCTGAGATATCTTATATCATTTTTCTTATTGCCTTTGCCTGTGCTAAAAATTTCATCTCTCTTCAGTCCCCAAGCATTCCATTTGTATCCTATGTGTGCTAAATTGTTTCCATTTGTAGCCCAATTATTTGCTACGCTACGTAAGATATCTTGATCAATAAACCAATAACAGCCGTTTTCAAATCCTTCAATCATAGCATCTGAAAAAACTTTTCTAAACACCATACCGGAATCTCCTGTACCAATGCTCAACGCACTAGCAATGTATACACCTTTGTCTTTGGGTTTTGGCATTACGGCAGGATGGGTTGTTAAATGAATAAAATCATTCATATGAAAGCCATTACGTAAAATACTATCGCAATCTAATTGTAAAATATGTTGTTGAGGTAATGTAAACAACTCTTTCATTCTCATAAATCTTACACTAGCAAGGTATGTTCTTCGTCCAATATAATCAATATCTCGTGTCTTAAATATATCAAAACCTTCCTTCATTTTTGATTTATTCTTTGGCATATTATGATAAAAAAGATCGTCTACATTTTCATAACTGTAAGTAAACTTATAGGTATTTTTTAGTGTATCTAACACTGTTGTATTCATATTACCTTCATTTATAATATGACAATGTACATGAACCCAGCTTACAGTTCTGTTAATACTTTGTTGTAATGCGAATCCATGTCTATCAAAATAATTATAATCGCAACTAAAATATATAATATATTTTTCACTGTGTGGAACACTTTGTCCTTGTAGTTTTGGTAATTTAAACATCAGGAGCCATCCCTGGGCGATAACCTAGTACGGCGTTTTTTTCGCCTCTCCCTATTTTACGAATCATTCTATATCCTAATTCCATAAGGACATTTCTAATACTTTCACTGTTGTAGCCATATCGGGTTGGATGATCTTTTCTTTCATACAAAATTATAGGCTTACATTTTTCTATAGTTTTAAGTCCACCCATAGCAACAAAAGGTTCGTATCCTTCAGCATCTATTTTAATAAAATCAACATTTCTTAAATGAAAAAAATCTAATGGTTTTACTACACAGCTTCCTGTTCCTGAACTATTAGGGCGAACATGTGTTCCAAAACTTTTATTTGTTGTGTTTATTTTGACAGTTTCTTCTTTTTGTCCTAAACCTATAGGATATGTAGTAACATTGTCTATATTTTTATTTTTTAAGTTTTTTTGTAAACAATCATAAATTATTGGATTAATTTCAAAAGCATGTACATGTTCAAATGATCGTGCTAATTGATATGCTGTAATACCTACGTGAGCTCCAACATCAACTGCTACTCTTAAATCACTACAATAACTCATAGCACAATTTAGTTCCCAGTTTTGATATTCTTCAATTTTGCCGCCGCCTTGTTTTTTAGCACTTTTCAAGCAAATATCAAATTCAGTAGTAATCCATCCGTCTATTGTTTTATACATCTATCCCAACCTGATACTTGAATGTACACTTCCATGCTTCACCGTCTTGGAACTCTTCTCTATTAAATTGACTCCAAGCAATATGTTCTAACATTTGTGTCCTATCAAAACCAAACTGTCCTTGCCAGTGTTGTACAGCACTTTGGCCAAGGATTTGAATAGGTTTACCTAAACATAGAGCTTCAACTGCGGCCATGCTGTGATGTGTAATTACTTTTTTAGCATCACGCATTAGCGGAAGTATCGATTGAAATCTTGCTCTACGTTTACCTTCCTTTTCTCTGATCTTAACAGGGACTTTCAAACCTTCATAGTATTTAACCGTATCACGTCTCCAGGTTGTGTAATCCTTTCCTAAGTATTTGAATATGTTACTTGGATTTGGCATTACAAGTAAATTGTAATTGCCTTTATCATTCCATTCACTCCACAGACTTTTGTCTACTTCGAGAAAATCTTTTCTCGAATACTGTATAGATTTTACTTTTGTGTTTTGTAGGGAATTGTAACTTATACGATAGTACCACGGTTTTTTATAATTATGGTTACCTATGTATCCGTTATCTATATGAAAAAAATTTATATTTTTATTTTTTGTTATTGCTTCAAATACCCAATTATCAAATGGATGACTAAAAGCAAGTAATCTGTCTTGTTCTAAATCTTCAGCGCACTCTATTGTTTTGACATCACAACTTTTATATAGGTATTGAAATAACTGTCCTCTAAGTTGTTTTGAATTAATAGGTACCTGAAACTTATACTGACGCATCTTCCATTCCGGCTACTCTTAGTTTGACTACGTTTGTAATTTGCCATTGCTTTTGATCAAGACCTTTCAGCAATCCTAACCATTTGTTTCGCAACAACGCAAATTCGTTTATGATTTTTTCATAGTCAACTACGTCAGCTTCGCCGTCAACGTATTTTTCAACGTCTCTACTAGATAATGCCCGTTGATAGTTTTCAAGATATTTTTTAAATTTTGTACTACGCAAACGCTTACATTCAATGTTCATGTAGTTCAATATTGCTTCAATTTCTTGTAGTTGATTAAATCTATGTTCAACAATACCAGGTAGTTCAGAGGCTGCCTTTTCGACATTACCTCTGAGCTTAACTTCGTCCTTAGATTCTATAAGCTGACTTTCAAAGTAACTTATAGCATCAGGAATCTTACTTATGTCTCTCGCTACTTCCGAGTACCAACCCATAATTAATCATCCCACACATCGTCATCTGGTTCTTCATCGTAATCAATGTCCTCGTCTATGTCTAAGTAGTATGAAATTGCCGCATCTAAAATATCACATGAACCCATAGCATCTCTAAAATGTACATCATCTGCGCCATAATCTGCGCAAGTATCTACAAATCTTTCTGCTACAGTTTCTACCTGTTTTTTATCTAGTGATTCTTTGAATGTTGTCCACATATCTACTATTAGGCTTGCGTCCATTTAAACTTACTCCTGCTCTTGTAATTCATCTGTGGTTTCTTTGACCTCGTCGATATTTACCACAGAATTTTCTTTTTCGAGATAATCTGACATTACACGATTAAGAAGTTCTCCTGTCCAGTTTTTACGATATTCTAATAGTTCTTCACCTTCAGTTGTAACATATTTTAGCCTGTTACCACTTTTCTCAATTACACCTTTTTTCTCAAAAAGTTCTACAAGTCCGCTATAAGGATTCATACCTGTTTCATATGGAATCTTAACTTGTACACCTTCAAAAGGTTTTGCGTAACGTGTTTTCATAACTTTACAACCAGCTCTAATACCACGCACATCACTTATTTTATTACCATCTTCATCTTCTTTTAGTTTCAACTTCTTCATTGCTACTACAATAGATGAAGCATAGATAAAGCCTTGTCCGCCTGATATCTTGTCATCTGGATCAAACATATCTTGTGATGCGTATGTATGGTTAGTACATACAAGTCCTACATTATGCGAACCAATCATATTCACTGTGTTACGCACAAGTGATGTAAGTGCCTTAGGTTTACGACCCATATCACCTTTCATATCACCTTTGTTAAACTGATCAACATCTGTCGGTGTTAGTAACATGCCTAAACTATCAATTACAAATAATACTTTAGGACGCTCTTCTTCAGCCATTGCTTTATAATCTGACATAAATGTCGAAACAGTTTTAGCAACATCATCAATCATTGACATATTAAGTTTTAGAAGTTTGTCTTCTGAAGTATCAACTTCAAGAGCTTGTAGCCACGCTTCATCAAGTGCGTTCTCTGAGTCAATTAAGACTACAAAGATATCTTGCTCTTGTGCCGCTTTAACAATATTACCAGCACAAATATAAGACTTGCCTGCTCCACTTTCACCAGCAAATACACTTACTTTGCCTAGCGGAACGCCTTTATTAAAGTCTCCTGAAATAAGATAGTTAAGAGCATAGTTACCAGTTGAGATCCAATCTGTAGGATCATTAAATCCAGCACTCATGCCTGTAATAGATTTAGTTAATTGTGTCCGAAACTTAGTCGGATCAAACGCCTTTGCCATAGTATCTCCTTTTAAAGCCTATTGTGGGGGATTGCTCCCCCACAGTATATATTACTGATTGTTCTGTCTAGCACGAATCATTGAAAGAATGTCTTCGGCTTTATTACCGTCACTTGTCGGAGCCGCTTCAGCTGTTGGTGCTGGAGTTGCTTCTGCCGCTGGAGCAGTTTCTGCTACTGGAGCAGGAGTTGCTTCAGGTGCTGGTGCCGGTGTTGGTGTAGTTGCCGCTGGTGTTACAGGATCACCTGTTCTAGCCGCCATTCCCGCTGGACGGAAATATTGACCCCAACGATCCGCATCAAATGCTTCGCCATCAACTGACGCTTCAAACATTTCTTGCATTACTTTCACTTCAACTTCACCTGGCTTCTTAGGAAGGAAGTCATTTAGATTATACAAGCCATTTGTTTCGATAGCTTTCATTTCAACGTCTGAAAGTGGACGCTCTCTACGAGCCCAGTTAGATGTTGAATAGTCTGCGTAACCGCCTTTTGAAGTTTTATTAAGACGGAAATCAACTCCAGCAGTATAATCTGTTGGCAGTTCTTCCATGTCTGGATCCATAAGTGCTTGCTTTATGATCTGGAAGATTTGAGGACCAATAATAAATCTACGAATTGGATTTTCTGGAGTAGAATCTTCACCTAGTGGATTCTCCGTTACAAATCCTTGGAAGATATATGAACGCTTCTTCCAATATTTACGACCCATGTCCTCTAATGATGGGTCTTTGAACCAACCACGAACTTCGTTCAAAATATTACAAGTTTCATTATACATTTCCATACAAGGAATCTGTACTTGACAAGGTTTGCTACCTGTGTCACCTTTAATTCCTGCGAATGGAAGTTTGATCATCAAACGTTCTTTCCAAAAGAAAGTGTTTGATTCGTCTCCGTCTGGGAGAAAACGCATAACGGAAGTTTGTCCTTCCTGCATATTCCAAAATGGGTAAATTGCGTTATCACCACCTGATGAATTGCCACCTGTGCGTGATTCTTGTTCTTTGAGCTTTGCTCGGATTTCTGCTAATGATGCCATAGTAATGCCTCCTTATAATGTTGCCTATGTGCTTTGTGCCTTTTTGTGTATAGCACATTTTATACTATACACAACTTACTTATTAAAGTCAACCTAAAAGTTTGACTTTTTTGAAAAAATTAACGTACTCCAGCTAATTGCTGGATTCTAGCCATTTCTTCGTCTGCCCCTTGTAATAGTTCTGATATTACTTGTTGGGCTTCTTCGATAGCTTCATCACCGTACTGTTTTTGTACTTGTGTCAAAACTGCCGTTTCACCTTTTGGAAATGAGTTTGTTGTATAATCATACAAGCTCTTAATAAACTCATCTAAAGGAATTTCGTTCTTTGCCTTTAGTTCATCTCCTGAACCTTTTGGGCTAATATCAATTGTTGTTGGTTTTTCGCTTTCATTGTCACGCATATCAGGTTTGCCATATGATGGATCATCGGCATGTGCCATATCGTCAACTTGTTCTTCGTCGATACCATACTTATCCATTATAGCATTGATTGTAGAAAACATTTTAGCTGTTATTGGACTAACACCCGATTTGTTTGAAGTAAAGTCTGCATGATCACCGTCTTGCCAATCAGCGTCTAGGCCTTCATACCCTTTCATTTTGTTAAATGCTTCAAGTTCATCTTCGTCATAAGCATCTGCCATGATACCTGTATCTAATACAGCTTTTATCCATCCTTGTGCTAGACGATCGCCGTTTGTTCCTCTGGTCTTATTAAATTTGTTATACCAATCTTGTACTTCTATTTCGGCTTGTTTCATTCCACCTTCGTTTGTTTGGCTGTCAGCTAGTAGTTTGGCCGCTGTGCCTTTGTCCATCTTAGTAGGATGTTTTTTGCCTGAGCCTTTTGGATATTCAAATTCTTTTTCACCTTTTGCGGCCGCATTAGCCGCCGCCATTTTAAAGTCTTCAAATGCTCTTTCGTATTCTTCTTGTGGATTTACTTCGTGCTTTGCGTTAGCAATTACATTATCTAAATGTGTTGCGTATTCTGTTTCCATGTCAACAACAGATTCAGCATCCATTCCTTTTTTCTTTTTTCTAAGTTCTAAATATTGTGTACCATCTGTTGCTACCAATCCCATTCTATCAGCGTCAGCAGTAGATTGTTTAATATGCATCATTGGATATGTTTTCTTAACTTCTAGTGTTTCAGGATCATATACTACACGCATAGTTCTATATTTTTCGTACTCTGATCTTTCGCCTACAGTATCTTCAGCTACACCAATATCTTGTACCATCAAGTCGATAATTGTTTCGTGATCATCATCACCATGTAAACCATTTTCGCCTGCCATAATTTCATACTCTCTTCTGATAAAATCACCTTCTGGACCTTTTACCTTCATTAGGTTTTCAATAGCCTGTTCTGGCTCCTGAGATTTTGAAATCATCATTTTTACTTTTTCGTCAACGCCTTCACCTAACAAGTCGTCTGGGCCTAGCTCTATAGTTTTATTTGCTTCGCCAATTAGTTTGTAAATGTATGGAAAAACATTTTTAAGTTCTTCATTAAATTGACGTATTGTAAGTTCATCAATCCAGTTTGCTGTTACATCTTCTGGAACTTCTTCTAGCACGATTGATTCAAAGTTCTCAAATGTCTTAGCATAACCAGTTTGTTTTTGTAATGACTCTACAGTTTTCTTTACTGTTAAAATTCTGTCATTTACAACATCCATATACTGAGCAAGTCCTTCAGCCATTACACTTGAGCGATTCATGTATGTCTTAAACTTGCGTAGATTTGATAGTTCTTCTGATAGTCCTGAAATATGTTTACCAAAATCGTCATATGGGTTGCCACCTTCACTTACATGGCGTGCCATTGCTCTAGCACCATTCATATGTTTGTATGGATACTTGAATCTTTCGCCACCTTCACTTTCAATATAAATGCTGTGGATATTTGTGTTACGTCCTGTAACTGATTCTTGATTTACTGGAGCAGAGTGTTTTACAATCATCCTCGCTGTCCCAATATCTTGATAACTAGTCCTGCTAGTACCATATAGTTTTGATTCGCTCATTTTCTTCTCCGTGCTAAGGTATTCGTAATCTCTTTTATCTAAGTTTGATTTTGTTATATCTCTAGTATCAAAATTTAAAAGACGTTTTTTAGCAAATACTCTCATTTCCTTCATAAAATCAAACCATTTGCTTTTAAGAACTTCTTCATGTTCAGCAAATAAATTTTTGCTATACATAATAGTCAGATCTTTTTGATCAATGCTTACACTTACTTTTTTTCCATTTGTAAAATCAAATTCAAAAAAACGACCATCATCTGGTGAGTTTGTAATTTTAGCAGATTCGTTACCAACTGTTACGTTAGGAAAACGTCCTCTAATCTTATTAAATAATTCTTTTGCTACTATGTCAAGGTTTTTCATATTAATATTTATCCTAATAGCCGCTCGTAACGAAGATTGGCATTGGTGGTTCATAGTCTTCTAGTTCATTTTCTGTTTGAGAAAATGTGTTATATACTCTCGGATCCCAGTCTTTAATTACATTCATCATACGTAAAGCCAACAACGTAGCACTAACTAGATCGTCTGTAGCTCCTGGTTTTGCTTTGAAACTTGTTCCTGTTGCTACAAAGTTTTTAAGTTCACTTAATAATACCGCACTATTAATTTTTAATTTTTCATTTTCAACCATTGTCTTTAATCTACTACAAGCAGTAATTTTTGTACCATGTGTAGTGTTAAATCCTTTACGAAACTTTCTTACATGTCCTTTACGCTGTGGTTCACTTACAAATAAGCCTGGTATATTTTCTTCTCCAAAGTCGTTAATTACAATAAGTGCGGCTTCTCCAATACTGTTATTTTCAACACTCCAGTATATATTACTACCGTTGTTCTTACACTCAGTTTGTATGTGGTTACATATATCTGCCATTACTCTAATTTGTTGTGGTATAGGAGTTTCATTATGTCTCCACTCGGCAACCTGAATATAATTTGGCAGTTCAAAAACTTGTATAGCGGCGTAATCTCCTCCTGTACCCATACTAGGATCTAAAGCAATAGCGTAAGTTTGATTTCCGTCTAACTTCTTAAACCATCTTGTTTGCCCCATATTCATGATAGGTTCTGAGCCTTCAAGTGTGCTTAATTTTATACTGTTAATTAGTGTTTCGTCATATACTAAAAATTCACAACCATATTCACGTCTAAATCTTTCTTCGCCAATACGTCCAATTTCTTCTTTTTTCCAATCTTCATCTCTATCAGGATGTTCGTCCCAATCACATGTAAATCCATGAAAACCGTTTATACCTACAGTTTGCTCATGGCCATAATCATCATATTTGTTTTGGCTGTCTTTCCAAATAAGAGCAAAGGTATCTTCATCTGAGTTTGGTGTGCTTGTAATAATAGCACGACCACCCGTTGCTAGTGTAGGAGATATTGAAGTCCAAAACTCGTCAGCAATACTAGGATTAACGAAAGCAAACTCGTCACAGTATAACAATGATATACTCATACCACGTCCTGTATTACCTGTTGTTGTAGCACTTACAATACGTGAACCATTTTCAAATTCTATACTACCTTTATTATAGGACACTACTCCTGCTCTAATATGATCAGCACAAGTTTCATAAACATAACGTATACGTTGCATGATTTCTTGTGCGCCACTATATTTGTGGGCGGCAATAAGTATAGTTTGATCAGGATGAAACATAGCATACCAAGTTAGATATACAGCGGCACAAGTTGTTTTGCCCGTTTGTCTTGGTAACATGTTTACATTAAATCTATGATTGTGATATGATGCTAGTAAACGTTCTTGATAATTATATGGCTCAAATAATAACTTACCTTTGACAGGATGCTGTATATAAGCAAATTGTTTAGCAAATTGTAAGTATCCCAGATCAGGATCCATACACATAGCAAGTTCTGCTATCTGCGATTCAGAAAACGTCTCTCTTTTATTTGCTTTCTTGGTGAGAACACCGTCTAGACTCTTACTCATGTAAGTATTTAACCAAAAAAATAGCGCCTCTCGACGCTATTGATTATTTGTAGTTCTTTGTATAAAAGTTTTCAAGCTCTTCTTTGATCTTATCTTTCAGTGCCATTGGATTATCTCCCCCCGCGGCTTTCGGATATGATTTCTTCGGCTTGTTCAAATCGTCACCACCCCTAGTCATGTCGCTATATGGTGCGTATTCTTCGTCTGGAGCATTTGCCCAGTCTTCTGTTTCAGTGTCGTCAGCCATCGGTGGCATGTCCATTTTATCCATTGGTGGTTTATCCATTGGTGGCATAGCCATTTTTGGCATTGGTGGCATAGGCTTATCCATTGCTGGCATTGGTTTTACACCAGCATTTGAAATTAATGAAACAAGTTCAGCAACTTCTGGAGCAGTATGTCCTGCCATTGTTACACTTACATCTTCGTTGATGATTTCTTTTTCTGGCTCACTATTTTTAACTTTTTCCAAACCTTCTAAAATTGATTTCATATCATTAAAGTTTGGATCACCTTTGAACGGTTTATTGCCTACTGCGGCCGCGTCCATTGATTCTAAGATTTTTTTCATGTCCATTTATTTACTCCCTACAGGACTAGTAGTCCCATCAGTTATTGTTGCGTTACTGGATTCGCCAGCTTTTACATCTCTCATCGGATCTACTTCTCTGTCTTTGCGAGTAGCTTCTAATTCTTTTAATAGTTCCATTACCCTGTTATCGCCTACGTGATCTTGTGCTTTAGGATCAGCTGATTCCATCTCCTCTGTATCTAATTTTGACACATATGGTTGATCATCTTTAATGTCTTGCATTTCAATATGTGGATCACCTGCTGTCCTTACTAGTACATCAGCACGTTCTACTTTACAACATTGGCTAATATATTCTTCAAGTACTTGTGGTGTTGTTGGGTAATTTACAGCAACATCATAATATGTTACTTCGCAGTTTGTTCTATTTGGAAAATCTAAAGGTCGTTCTTGAATTGGTGTTTTCTTTCCTGCGCTCATGGATGATACACTGTACCTTTGAAGTGCTCGTTCCATTGTATCAGGGAAACCTTCTGGTAATTCTCCACAAACTCCAATTTGGAATTCGTACACTTTTTTTGATTCTGCTAGATATTTTTCAAACATGTTCTTTTCCTATTATAAATTATTTATCCATATTCTTAAGTTTTTCTAGCAAACTATTGCGATCCGTTATGATAGCACCTTCACCATGTACAAAGCTACCTTCGTCATTTGAGTCTTCTTTGTCCATTTTTTCTTTCTTTAACTGTAATTCTACCATTTTAAGTTTTTTATCAAGTTTTGCTACTTTAGCATCAAGAGAAGTTTTTAGCATACCGCCAGCCACTTCAAATACTCTACCACTGTAACGGCTTTCGACATTCATTCCTAGATCCATTAGATCTTCATATGCTTCCATAGCTTTATCTGCTACTTCATTAAGTTCTCTATCCGCCATTTCACCTAAGCCTTTGACTGCTGGTAAAGCACTAGAGATTTTGTCAAACTCTGCTATGTCACGCAATGTTTCACTATTTTGTTCTACAACTTCTTTGTTTTGCTTCTTTTCTTTTTTTCTTTCGTCTTTGATAATTTCTTTACTATCGGGAAGATCAAGAAGTTCTTCTAATTTCTTAGTCATTATATGCTCACTTTATTGTAAGTATTTATCTTGTGCCTTGATGGAACATGTCCTTTTCTGTCACAATTCTAAAGCGTATTCCTTTAGATTTACAGTAAGCATTAGCCGCTTGCCATTTTACTTGGTTAAGAACAGCATGTGCTTTATTAGTCCTACTGTTTCCGGCACTTTCTAAAGAAACTTGATTGCTTGGTTTAACTTCTACTAGCTCAACCATATTTCTTCCTGTTTTTGTTTTATATTGTATAAAAAAGTCTGGGACGTAAATTGTTTGTTTTCCTGTAAACGGATTTTTATATGGTATCTTTACTGCTTCACTTGCCCAAGATTGGACAGCTGGATTTTCATCGCAAAATTTACAAAACGCAAATTCCCAACTACTTCTATAAGTTGGCGTTTTACGTCCTACGTATTTTTCAGGATATTTAAGTGTATATTTTCCTTGAGCAAAACGGGACATATGTTACCCCATAATGTTTCTTGCTTCTATAGGTTTTGTTGTATTATCAACTTTAAATCCTAAGGCACTTATTTTTTGCCTGTTAAAGTTAATTACTTGTGCTACAGCGTAACTTAACTGTAATCTATCTAAACCTTTTAACGTGTCTAAAAGTTCAAAAACTTTTACTTTATCAATTTTAGCCTGTTGTAGAAGTATTGCTCCTGTAGATTTTGCGGCTTCTTTATCAAATCCTTTAGATTCTAAAAAACCAACTACAGCATCTACTTCATTTGCTCCAAATGATAATTGTTGTTTATAATATGTATTGAATAATTTTTTTGTATTTTCTTGATTATCTGTTACTTCTTTTTTAGGAAGATTTAAATTAAGAGTGTCTGTAGTCATTTATTATTCCTCTGGAAACTCTGGGCCACTCAACGCATTTTCTGCTGATGCCGCTCCAATCTGACGACCAAGATCAGCACCAAGCAAGTTATCTCGTACACCCGCGGCGAAGCTACTAGCATTAAAACTACTAAAGTTAGCTCCACTACTAAAGTAATCATTAGCCAATTTACCAGCACCTACCACAGCACCAGCAGTTGCTAAAGTTTTTAGATTGCCGCCGCCAGCGCCTTTGGGAAATGCTAAACCTGATACACCACTGACATCAATACCTGTAGCTTCACCTATAGCATCTAAACCTGCTCCTAACAATTCGCCTTTTAATCCACCTAATGATAAACCTTGCGCATTTGCTATTGTATTAGCGGCCTTAAGTACAGTTCCGAAGTTTGCTTTTCCGCTTGTGATATCATCAATTACACCAAAGCCTCCTGCTAATACGCCTCCAACACCTAATAAACTACTAGCGCCTCCACCTGATAGACTGTTAGGACTTGATGTCTTATCATAATGATCTGTGCCAAAGCCTTTTGGAGTTCCGTTATTTACTGGACCTCTACTATAGTGAACAGTTTCATATTCTAATGTCATTTGGTTAGTGACACCCTCACTTACTGAATTATCCATAGTATCATGTTGCCAACCACTTATAATTGGATTGATTAAAGCCATTGTAGTATAACGTTTACGTGATAATTGGTGTATTTGTATACTACTAAAAAATGGAACGCTTACATCGTTATCCATACCATAACGATATTGTTTTTGACTATATGATACTCCTGCGGCATATTCATCTGAAAAACTAGGCTTTGTACTTGCGTATTGTCTAATAGTTGGTTCAGGTGCGCCAGCTGGACTTACTTTTGAATAGTTACCGTCTCTAAAATAATATCTATAGTATGCTTCCCACATGGCAGTAGTAACACCAAAGTTATCATCATGAAATTGTATTGTCACTGGTGAATAATCAATTCTTTTATGTACTGCACGTTTTTTATTATATTGATGCTTGATATCAGTTTGTATTTGGAAAGCAGGTAATTGTACATTTTTTACAAGCATTCCTAATTCTGTTAGATGTTTTTCTGCTAGTTGCGGTATACTTTTTGTTGCTTCTCTATTAATATTAAATGTGACATGAAAAAGAAATTTTGACTTTGGAGCCAAACGCATGTTATCATCAACATACATTCTTGAAGCATGAGCATAATCACCAAGATTTCCTTTAGGACTTAATGCTCCTGATACTACATTATCTAAAAAACCATTTAAAAAACTTGCCATATAAATATTTATCCTTTTGAATTATATGGGTAGATAATTCAATCATAAAAAAAGGGGCATTAAGCCCCTTAATTTACTGTCATTCTAATTTGTATTAACCAGAACCGCCGCCTGTGATAGCTGTGTTAACAGTTCTACCTATTGCTGTACCTATTCCTGTACCTTGTGGTGTTTGGATAGCATTGTCGTAGCGGATACTTAGTGTTGTAGTAACAACCTCTGAAGTTGCGTAATTCAGTGTGTTGTAGTTTGCGTTTTCTAAGTAGCAACCATACAGCTCAAATGTTTCAAGCACTGTCGGAACACTAGCACCATTACCGCCATCAAGTATTTCAATACGTGTAACAAATTTGTAGTCTGCGCCTGAAGCTGCACTTGACTGTTCGAAGAAATCGAACTGTTTCTGTAGCTGTTCGCCTACTAGTTTTTGTACATTATTTGAAACATCTTCACGTAAGTTAAGTGTAATTGGTTCCCAAGTGTGTTTACCTGCTAGATAAACTCTTGAGTTGTAAATATCAACAGTCATCTGATCAAAAGTAACGTTAGGTCTTGTTACGTCCATAACTTGTTTTGTTAGCTCTGTTGACGGACTTGATACACCAAAGTTTTCCAATGACACTCTAAAGCGGTATTGAAGCTTCGGCATCAACAAACCCTGGTTAGAAGCACTTGCGTTACTATCTAATGGTACTGTTAATTTTGAAAGTGTTGAAATTGCCATTATATACTCCTGTTACTTTTATTTATCAAATTATAGTCCTGCTATTTCTCCGGTATTTTTCAGTCTCAACGGAATGTAAATAAATTCAACTGCTTTGACTGGTTCAATCGCAATATCAACATAAAGTTCATTTCTGTCAATTCTGCTTGGAGTATTGTTAGACTCATCACATACAACTAAGAAGTCATATAATGCTCTTTGTGATACAAGCTCTAGCATTAAGCTATCTACCTGTGCCTTGATTTCATCACGTGTGATTTTATCATTTGGCTCAAAGATATATGGCTTAGCAAGTTTCTTAAGTTGTGATCTTAAGTAAATTACTAGTCTTGCTACGTTAATTCTATCTAACGCACTAGCATTTCTTGCTCTTGTTTTTTGTCCAAAGTTAACAAGTCCAGCACCTGTTAGGAACGTAATTGGATTCACATTAAGTGCATACAGTGTATCACGTTGTCCTTCATTTAGTGCTATTGATTTAAATTCGCCTTCAGCATCTACAAAACCTGAAGCACTTGCGTTTGTAATACCACCACGTCTTGTTCCTGCTGGAGCAAACCATGGAAAAGATACTTGATCGCTTAGTGCTAGTGTTCTTAGCATACCGTGACTTGGTGGAACAACAACATTGTTACCTGCGTTGTCACTAGTAAATAAACTCGGATAAAACACACCTAAGTATTCATCTCTGCTTACAAGTCCTTGATCGTTATCTTCAACAGCAAGAGCTACGTTACTACCCCAATTATTAAGTGTAGTAGCATCACTTGTTAGTCTTACTGGTGAATCACCTACGATAAATGCTGTCAAACCTCTATCAAAGTTAAGTGAAATCATTTCACCTATTAGCTCTGGATAACCTGGAGTTGCCATAACATTGAATAATCTTGATTCATCGTCACGGATTTCTTGGTTACTGTTTACCATTGCTTGTAGTGCTTGAATAACTACTTTACGTTGTGCTTTACGTCCAAAGCTACCTGCGCCATTTGGCTGGTTAGCTGATTCTGTTAACCATCTGTGTGGATAATAGTTAGACATACTTTCGTCACCATTTCTTTCATTCTTCTTAGTGGTGTCGATATAGTTACGTACAAACTTCTTAACATTAAAGCCAGAACGTCTTAAGTTCCATAACAGCATACCTTTTGGATATAGTGCTGGATCTGGAGCATCTGGATCTTTGTAATTACTCAATAGTAATTCAGGTATTGTTCCACTAGGTGCTACAGGATTAGTTCCGCCTGATCCACCTGATGTTCCAAATCTAACGTCAGCAAACAAAATACCATCTTCAGTTGTTTGATCGCCTTCATCTAGCTCAAGCCATTTTTGTAAATCTTGATTATAAACATGTACTTGAGGATAATTTTCTAGATCAGCAGTTGATACCCAAATATCGCCTGTAACAAGTTGGCTTGTATCTGATTGTTGTGTTGGCTCGGTAGCACTTACAATTGGTCCAGCTGGATCTGAGTCAGGATATACATTTTGATAACCTACAAAGTCTGTACCATTATGTACAAGAATATCTACTTCATCAACAATTGAGCTGTACCAAAGTCTACCATCTGCTGTTAAAGCAGTTGGAGCATCAGGACTTGCTGTTTGTGTTAAAATTTTCCAGTTTGACACATGGAAGTCATAAGCTGTATCTCCTGATGGAGCATCATACAAGTTAGGTGTACCTGTCTTATTTGTATAGTTCCAAGCTGAGAAACCAATGCCTGCGAATAAACTGTTAGTATCTTTGATTCTAATTTCACCGCCATCATTATGTTCAATTACAACTCTGTTACTTGAATCAACACTTGCTACAATGTTTTCAAATCCACCTGCGTTAATTGATGCCGCAACTAAGTCTGCGTCACTAGCCGCACCAGTTGCTACAACTTGTAATGCTTTTCCGCCTTGTATTGCCGCTTTAGTTGGATCACTTTCAGCCATTGTATACCCATATGTGCCTGCTGATAGTGAACTTGCTGTAATTATTTCTGAAACAATTTTTGTAGAACCTGAAGCATTTCTTGCTTTAATACAAAAATCATGTTCTTCATTTTCTTCATTTGTTACGTGTGCCATTACATATAATTGAGCAAGTGCTAAATTAATTCCGCCACCAGTTTTATCTAACTTAAATAATGCTTCTTCGTTTGTTGTATAAATCGGAGCATCTTTGTCTTCCCAAAGTCTTGTTGTTCCGTTGTATACTTTAACTTTTATTTGAGCACCTAAGTTAGCATCTGTAGTTTTAAACCATACAGACCCTGTTGGTCTTGATTGTGTATCAGCAGTCTTAAATGCTGGAACATTTGTATGTGGCGCAATCGATAGTGCCGGTGCGTAGTATGTACCTGCTGTAAGACCTAAGTCTGAAAGTAGTGTACCTGTAGCACCTGCTTGTAAAACAATAGCACCGTCATCATCAGTTGATCCATCAGTTGTAGATGAACCATCACTGTAAATGTATAGTTTTCCATCAACTGCTTTTGCTGTAACACCAGTAATTCCAGCATCGTTAACGGATGTAACCATATTACCAACTGCTGTACCACCACTTAATGATACTGTAGTACCATTGATAATGATTGTCTCTCCATTTGCTAATGTTGGGTTACTTACACTTGCTTGGATTGTTGGCCAGCTACTTACCCAGGCAGAGCTACCTACTTTTACCCAATTACCGTCTGTGTTTTTATAGTAAACTTTGTTTGTAGTAGTAGTGGTAACAACAGCATAATCACCTACTTGTCCTACAGCACCTTTTGGAATACCTGTATTTTGGTTTCCTACAAGGTTTGTTTTGTCTGTAATGACTAGTGGTACTTTATTTGTAAATTGCTGTCCGCCTGTAACAGTAATAGCGTTTCCGTTCCACTCAAAAATTCCGTATTTTGTATTTGCTGTATCAAACCAATAAGTTCCGTTAGCAGGTGCCGCCGCCGGCGCTGTTGAACTTGGTTCAATTTCTGCTAAATCAATATCAGCTCTTACAACAAATGATCTGTTGCTAACACCTAGATAACTGTATGCGGCTTGTAAACCATATTCGTTTAATTCGCCACCATGTATTGGATTGTTGTTAGCATCTGTTTGGAAGATTGGATCACCAAATGTGTCTGCCAAATCTCTCTGTGATGTAATAAGGAAAGGTACCCCAGCATTGGCTTTTGTTGTGCCTGTAGCTGTACCTGTTCCGCTTGCGTTTGCCTTGTCTTGTTTAGACGCAACAAATATCATTGGAGTAGTGCCTGGTTCTGCTGGAGTGTAAAAACTCTCGTCGATTACACTAACCTGTACTCCCGGTGAAACTAATCCTGCCATTTTATTTTCTCCTGTTAAAATTACAAAGTTTACTGTTGTATGTATTTATACCTTCACGACAAAAAAACTTATAAAATACACCAATAAAAGGGACCAAAAAGGGTAGGTAAATACAATATGCGTCCATTATGCGAATATTGTAAGAAAAGACCTGCCGCTGTAAACTATAAAAAAGGCAATAGGGTATATTATCGTAAACAATGCGAAACGTGTCTACATAACGGTAAAGGACATGGTATTCCTAAATGGTATAAGGCAGGTTATAGACAATTAGAAGTTTGCGAAAAATGTAATTTTAAAAGTAGAAGTCCTGAACAATTTAATGTTTATCATATCGATGGTGATTTGAATAATTGTAGACACACAAACTTAAAAACTATTTGTGCTAATTGCCAGCGGATTTTGCAGAAGCAAGGCGTAAAGTGGAAGCAAGGCGACCTCGTACCTGACTTTTAAGTTCATCAATAGTACCTTCATTGTAAATACTGTGTTCAAACGATGTCTTTGCCCAAGCCCATTCTGACCTGTGTACATCTGTTGGTTCAATATCAAGATCTACATACTGTCTAAACCAAAGTGGATCTGGTCCACGTTTTACACACCAGACATTGCCACCTAGGCCTTTTATTATTTCTGCTTCATTTTCGAACCGTACATCTGGAATCACATAATTGTTTTGAGGATTTTCTTGTATTGTTTTCTTTACAAAACTTACCCATACGCCGTCGTAAAATCCCATGCGCATACAATCAGTACCAAAAAGTTGTAGGACAAGTCTAGGTGTTATTTCTTTGCCTGTTTCCTTTGTCCAAAATTCATCTGGTTGTTCTCGCCAATATCTGCTTTCTGATGTTTCTCCTTCAAGCATATCTCTATCCCAATCAAACATCAAAGCAACAGCATCTTTAAGTTTATCGGCAAAACTTATTTTTTCGAATTTGTGTTCTTCAACCAAAAGATCAGCTACAGTACCTTTGCCACTACCTATCAGTCCGCATATTCCTATAATCATAGAGATTCCTCTTCGTAGTTCTCTATATTATATACATAATTTGTTTGATTGTCAAGTGTTTTTTTAACCTATAGTGAATGCGTATCCTACACCGCCTGGAACTGCTAGTGCTACATCAGACTCTAGTTTTTCCATTTCACTTTGTGCTTCAGCTTTAAGGCTTTGTCCGTTTAAACTAGTGCCGCCTTGTGGTCCAGCAATAGTAGCAAACTTCTCTCTTGCCTCGCCTAGTATGTACTTACATTTAGCAAGTGTATAATCTTTAATCCATTGTATGGCCATGTAATCTTCAAGTAATTCAAAGTCCGGTCTAAAGTTATAACAATACAAAAGAAGATCTTCTTCAGCTCTTGGCCTTTGTAGAATTGTTAGTTTTTTGCTTGATCTATTCCATTTAAATTCAATAAAAGATCCAAACATTCTTCCAACAAGTTCTTGATAACCAGCAAAAGCATTATAAGTTGCTAATCCGCCCATGTTAGAACTTGCTAACAAATAAGTGTTTGTGTATGCTAGATTGAACGGTTCAAATAATGTTCCACCATCGCCTCCACCTGTGCGTGATCCTATTGATCTACGGAATATTTGCTTTACTTCCATTACTTCGGCTGGTAACACATAATCGTTTTGATCGATTACTGTTGGTAAAAATATGTAAGATTCTTCTACACCATTGTCTGAACGTTGTCTAAATTTTGTTAACGCTGTATTCAAGGCACTTTCGTAATGCTCTGGATCTAGCTCAACGTCAATCATACCTCCGCCGAGACTTAGTTCAACATACTTGTAAATTTCTTGCTTTTTAGTTTGGATATTTGTTGCCATACAATCTTCTCCGCTAATGTATTTATGCTAACGATAAATACTATTACTATGCCGAGACTAAGTTTATACAAACCCGAAAAGGGAAAAGATTACGCTTTTCTAGATAAAACTATCACTGAAATGTTTACAGTCGGTGGTACAGATATCTTTGTCCATAAGTATTTAGGACCAAAAAATCCATCTGAAGATGATGCCACAGCAACAACACCTCGTTATGATGCTGTAAAAGAAACAAACATTCAAGACATGTTGTTTATGGAAAATAGAGATCGAAAATATGATCCAGATGTGTATACAATGCGTGGCATATACAATGTCAGTGATGTAGATTTTGATATGAGCCAATTTGGTTTATTTTTACAAAATGATATTATTTTTATGACTATTCCTATAAATTATAGTGTAAAAACTTTAGGACGTAAAATTATGTCTGGTGATGTTATAGAGTTACCTCACTTAAAAGACGAAAATGCTCTAAATGATTTTTCATATGCTTTAAAAAGATTTTATGTAGTTGAAGACGTCAACCGAGCAAGTGAAGGTTTTTCGCCGACTTGGTACCCACATTTGTATAGAATTAAAATGAAGCAAATACTAGACGCACAAGAATTTAAAGATATTTTAGATTTGCCAGCAGAAGAAGGCGC
>Ga0163109_10000312_pt1 | contig 39228 bp, 37 predicted proteins | sample CRUFie1St13metaG_FD_108704 | JGI IMG/M metagenome (GOLD analysis project Ga0163109, IMG submission 108704) | Marine microbial communities from the Costa Rica Dome - CRUD Field 142mm St13 metaG | ecosystem: Environmental > Aquatic > Marine > Oceanic > Photic zone | place: Costa Rica: the Eastern...
GCAGGATGACCCGAGAAAGGCTAGTTTTTTAACTCCGTGACGATAAGCAGAGTCAATTACATTGTTTTGTATGGTTAAATTCTGATAAAGAAATTCTGCTGGAAACGTATTATTAGCATGGATTCCACCAACCCGAGCAGCTGCTAAATAAACATAATCCAAACACTCCGAAGCAAAAAAACCATCCACGGCTCTTCGATTAGTAAGCTCTAATTCCTTCCGCGATCTAAGAATAAGGTTTTTGAAACCTGCTCTTTCTAAAGCCCGTACAATTGCGCTCCCCACCAAACCTGAATGACCAGCAATAAAAATACGAGCGGCTCGATCAATTTTAGCCATTTGGCAAACCTAAAGGAGCAACTGAATGACCAGCATCTACAAGAAGCTTTTCGCGTTCAGCATGAACCATATCGTGATCAACCATCATTGCCACGAGCTGATTAAAATCTACCTTCGGCCTCCAATTCAAGTCTTGAGACGCTTTTGAAGCATCACCCAACAAGTGATCTACTTCAGTTGGGCGGAAATACCGTTGGTCAATCTCAACATGGCCTTTCCAATCAAGACCTGCGTGTTCAAAGGATGCCTCTAAAAATTCCCGCACAGAGTGGGCTTCACCGGTAGCAACAACAAAATCATCTGGCTTATCGTGCTGTAACATTTTCCACATCACCTCAACATAGTCGCCCGCGAATCCCCAGTCTCGTTTAGCATCCAAGTTACCTAAATATAGTTTATCCTGCAGCCCCAACTTTATGCGTCCAACCGCACGGGTGATTTTACGTGTTACAAATGTTTCTCCCCGCAACGGACTTTCGTGGTTAAATAAAATACCATTGGCAATGAACATGCCATAAGCCTCACGATAATTTTTTGCAAACCAGTAGCCTGCAACTTTGCTTACAGCATATGGGCTTCTGGGTTCAAAGGCTGTAGTTTCCGACTGTGGCGGTAAAGCGCTGCCGAACATTTCGGAGGATCCGGCCTGATAGATACGCACAGATGCCCGATCCTCTTGACAGTAATCGCGAACTGCATCAAATAGTCGAAGGGTTCCAGTTGCAACAACATCTGCTGTATACTCGGGTTGCTCAAACGAAACTTTTACGTGGCTTTGTGCGGCCAGATTGTAGATCTCGGATGGCCGGACTTCCTCGAGAATTCTGCGCAATCCCGTACCATCAGACATATCCCCATAGTGCAAAAACAAGCGAGACTCAGGGTCATGGGGATCACGGTATAAGTAGTCAATCCGTTGTGTATTGAACATGCTTGCCCGGCGGATGATCCCATGCACCTGGTAGCCTTTCTTCAATAGCAATTCCGCAAGGTAAGCCCCATCTTGGCCAGTGATGCCAGTAATTAATGCTTTCTTCATAAATTTTCCCGTCAACCATTTTTCTCTCTGCTAAAGGCTAAAACCGCTGCGGTCAAGCAAGACGCTCCAGGGCGATTAAAAGCCTAAACCCACCATGCCGCCCCAAAAGCGGCTCCAACGCACGTTCCAATGTCAAAAGCATCTCCACAGCGAAACCTGGCACGAGACACCAATCCCGAAACCCGCCAGTCATGGGGTATGTCGCAAACCCGAAATATTCACGCTTTACCAATTTTAGAGATGGACATTTTGCCTCAAATGCAGCGGTGCGCGCCGGCGTCCCAAATAAAAGTGTTGGCACCGCCTGGTTTGAATCAAAGGGATCAGAGCCCGATTGCAAACAGTCGGGAAGAAGGGGGTCAGCAGACATATCTACCGGTTCAGGATGCAAGTATTTGTATACCAATCCACTTAGCGGAGTTATTGCCGGATCAAGCATCACTAACCGGCCTTCTGGCCGCAGAACTCTTGACACCTCAGAAAAAAATGTGAGAGGCCTTGATATGTGATGCAATACATCAAGCATAACTATGTTAGTGAGTGAAGCTGTAGCAAATGGCAAAGATTCCGCGTCTGTAGCCAGATCCAGCCATGGAGCCGGCAAAATGTCGGCCGTGTAGATTTCTCTTACATGATCCCGCACATGCCCTGAGCCGGAGCCTATTTCCAACGTAGGACCGTCTATTAAAAATTTGGCCATGCGCCGATAGTAATCAGCGTAAATCAACCGCAGCGCAGGTTTTTTATTCCATATTTGCCGATGGGCGACGAGACGCGGGTCGACCAGCATATCAAAAAGCCTTGAGTTTGTGCCAAGCAAAAATGACCATTTTGATAAGTTCCCAACCATCACGGAACCGTGAAATTTGCGTTTCACCATATATTCTATCTGCATAGCGAATCGGTATTTCCGTGATTTTCATATTTAATTTGGCTGCGCCGAATATTAGATCAAAGTCTCCAAAAGGATCGAAGTCACCAAAGTAAGAACGATTCTTTGCAATGCGTTGATAATCTATCTTCCTAAGTACTTTGGTGCCACACAGGGTATCCGTGAAACGTTGGTTAAGCAAAAATGAAAAAATCTGCGCAAAGAGACGATTCGCAATTAGGTTCAGAAACCGCATAGCTCCGCGTTCCATGGGGTATACAAGCCTCGTTCCGTTAATAAACTCACCTTTTCCATTCGAGATAGCATTGTAAAATTTCGAAAGTTCTTCAGGTTGTACCGTTAAATCCGCATCAAGTATCATCAAAATATCGCACCGTGCTAGATCGAAGGCCTTCCATACCGCGTCACCTTTACCCTTACCGTCTTGGGTAATAACTTTGATATCTCGGTCAGCATAAGCTTTCTGCACCCTTCTACACTCTTCAAGAGTCCCATCGGAACTATGGCCTTCGACATAGATAACTTCCATGTCATCAGCGAATGGCTTGATTCGCTGTATCGCAGACTCTATGTTCCCCTTTTCATTACGACACGGAATTACAATGCTCACCGATAGATCCGGTTTTTCTGATCCTTTGAGCGGGCGCGCTACCACATATGTTTTAAGACAGAATCGCCTTATGAACGGCAATGTGCCTACAAATCTATTGATTAGTTTACCAATGCCAAAGAGCGCTTTCGGAACAAGCTGACGCCACTCAACTTTGATCACCTCAAAATCTGAGAGATGTAGCAAATTTGCTATATCCGCAGTTGAAAGATAATTCACCTCCGGCTGTGGCATGCGAAGACCAAGCTTATCGCCGAGGCGCAGTAACGGCTCCCAATACGGGGAATAATAGGATACTATTAATCGGGTATCGGGCGTAGAGATTGAGTGCAATAGCTGTAAACTAGATTCACAATCCTCAAGTAGTCCAATGGTATCAGACAAGACAATAATGTCGAATGGTCCATCCAGATTATCAATAAATTGGGGGTCCTCGATATCACCAGTACTAAATTCCAAATCGGGATATTTATCCCTAGCAATACTTATCATGCGCTCGCTGAAATCTACACCTACTCCCTTCGATGGCTTAAGGTTAGCTAGTAAGTCACCTGTCCCACACCCAAGGTCCAAAACACGCAGACCAGCAGGGGTGAGGAATCGCATGTATTCAGAATCTTGCTGGTAATAGAAGGAATTACGGGCTATCCAGCCATCACGCTGACTTGCTATCCTATCGGATGCCGCGCGTATGGTATTTTTACGGTCCCTAATTCTTGCTTCCTTCATGTCAATCCCATCAAGAATTTCGACGCTGCAAGTTTGCTGCATCGGAAATATGGTGGTCTGTATTCAAAAACCATAGAATTCCCCCAGGCAAACTTATCCCAATAAAGCAGAAACCAAATGCTACAGAAAGTGCGGCAACTTCGGCAGCGGGAGCGCCTAGCAATCCAAATGCAGTCACCATAGCACCCTCACGTAATCCCCAACCACCAATTGATATTGGAATTGTAGCTACTAGCATAACTGAGGGTAAGATAATGATGCAGTCAATGATGCTAACGTTTATTCCAATATCTACAGCGATGAGAAAGGCTGCTGACACCATCAATAGGTGGCCAAACAAGGAATATCCAAGAACAGGTAATGACCGACTTGGTGTTTTTAGCAGCTGGCGTGCGCCGAGAGATAATTGAACCAAACCGCGAATAGCTCGCCAACGACCCAATTTCGATGGAAGAGATCCCATCGCTAATAAAGTTATAATCGCAAAAAGCCCAAAGGCTGTTATCAGCCAAAATGCCATTAGTGCCTGTTGTTCTTGAATTTTCTGAAAAAGAATCGGTTGTGCTAATGCTACCAGAATTATAAGGCTAATAAATCCAGCTACTCTATCGAGCAATACGCCATTAAATGCTGCCCCAAATGGCAAACCAAGCTTGAACACGCGGTATATTCTGATGCCATCACCTCCAACAGTAGAAGGTAAAGCCTGATTAAAAAACATGCCCTCGAAATAGATCCTAACCGTTAAAGCCAATGATAATACTCTATCAAAAAGCGCCATAACGATTCGCCAACGTATGCCTGCTAACAACGACTGGACACAAAGTAATGCTAATACATAAACGATCGTTATACCTTTTATGCTATTGAAATGCTGTTGAAGCTCGACGAAATTGACTTTCGTAAAGACCAACCAAATCAGGAGACCGGTAACCGCAGCCTTTGAGACGAACAGCAGATATTTTTTCAATGACGTTTTTTTCATTTGGTGTAGATCAAAATTTGCCTATTTCGCCGCGTAGGATGATTGGGCTGAGAATGGCGAACGCGTTCTATGGATAGACCGAGGCATTAGCAGGAGAGAAAAACAATTCAAACGACGATATCGACAAGTTTGCTGCCGCCACCCTCTCCAGTAGCGGCTGTTCCAGAAACTGACTGGACAGCCTCCTCAACGATTGTGGCGGTTCCTGACTCCTGCTGCAATTGAAGACGCAACGTCGATATGCCCGCCTGTAACCTACCTGCCAATGAAGATGCAGCTGCTATATCATCCATATTATATTTCTCATTAATAACCCGTGACTATGCTTAAATTATTCTCATTTTGTGGTAATATAAACCGTTTATCTGCGCTAATCGAACCTGCCTATAATTTATATCGGGTTTAAGATTACCTATTTTGAATCTTTTTCCAAATCAGCTGCGACGCGCATCTTTACAATGCTGTCAGGATTATCAACTGATCCGTTCCGATCACTATCACCCTTTTTGATCCCATGAACATATTCCATACCCTCTATGACTTTCCCCCAAGCGGTATATTGCCCATCAAGATGCGGTGCTGGCTGAAAAACAATGAAAAACTGACTATTTGCGCTATCGGGATTCCCTGAACGGGCCATAGACACAGTGCCCTCTACATGAAATGCACTGTTAAATTCTGCTGGTAAATCGGGAAAGCTAGACCCGCCCGTGCCGGTCCCCGTCGGATCGCCGGTTTGTGCCATAAAGCCATCTATCACCCGATGAAATACCACACCATCATAAAATTTTTGACGTGCCAGTGTCTTGATGCGATCAACATGTTTCGGAGCCAAATCAGGCCATAACTCGATAACCACGCGCCCGTCTTTCAAATCCATATAAATAATATTTTCCAAATTAACCGTCCGTCCTGTTGAGGGTTGAATAATGAGCAACATCGACACGCACAATGCCGATGCCCAAATTTTCCATTTCATTGTATTCATTGCCTTTTATACTCCGGAAATAATGCTGTTAACCCGGCATAACTCGCTTCAGCGATACCACGCTCCGTAATGATCCCCGTTATAAATTTAGCTGGCGTAACATCAAATGCATAATTCTCGACTGGCGTTCCTTCCGGTACAATACGAACACGCTCCATTTTTCCCAATTTAGTTTTTCCACTTATCCATGTGACTTCCTCTGGCTGGCGCTTTTCAATCGGAATATCTTCTACACCGTTAGCGATCTTACAATCAATCGTTGAGGACGGAAGTGCCACAAAGAACGGTATTCCATTGTCGTGCGCCGCAAGCGCTTTCAAATATGTGCCAATTTTATTTGCTACATCTCCATTTAAAGTAGTTCGATCGCTACCAGTAATGCAAATATCTACTTTACCATTCTGCATCAAATGGCCACCGACATTGTCGGGAATGACAGTATGTGGCACGTTGTTACGACTCAGTTCCCATGCGGTCAAGCTAGCTCCTTGATTGCGCGGCCGTGTTTCATCAACCCACACGTGTAATTTTAAACCTCGTCGATGGGCAAGGTATATTGGTGCTGTCGCCGTCCCCCACCCCACTGTAGCAAGAGCTCCTGCATTGCAATGAGTAAGCACATTGATTGGTTCACATTCTTTTTTCTTTTTCTTTTTGATTTCCTCTAGAACAGCCAATCCATGCTCGCCTATTGCCAAATTGGTAGCAATGTCTTCACCCGCCATCTCATTAGCTCGCTGATAAGCTGCCTTGCACCTCGCACTACTTTCTAATGGTAGTAATAGTTCTAGCATTTGATCTACTGACCATGCCAAATTGACAGCTGTTGGACGGCTGTTGTGCAATATTTCTGCGGCAGCTATTAGATTTTTATTTCCGGCGTTCTCATTCATTGCAAGAGCCATTGTGTAAGCCGCTGTTACGCCGATTAAAGGAGCACCGCGCACCCTCATAGCGGATATAGCCTCTCCACCGTCCATAGCTTTCGTCAGCCGTCTTATAACGTGATCATGAGGTAAAAATGTTTGGTCAAGGATATCTATAGCCCAACCATTCTCAGCGACTGCGATGGTATCGAATGTCACCGCTTCATGCGTTTCTGTAATCATGCTCATAGAATGTAGCCCCTTCCTCTTAAAGTAAAGTCTACGTTGCTTCTGTCTCGTCTCCTCTTAATGCTACTAACAATCCAAAGTCCAACGCGCATCATCTATAGGGTTCACCATTTAAAATATTTTTTCTTCTCATCAAATACCTTCCCGTGTTGAAAACTTTGAGTTATTTTTACGTCGCCTACATAAACGAAAGCGTACCTCATAGTTTAAAAAGATTTCCAACAGGCTTATTGATGACGATAATAAAACCGCTACAAAATAACTTTACAGCGCAAATCAATGGTGTTGACCTTGCCAGATCTATTGAAGAAAAAACATTTGTCGATATTCAAAAAGCACTACATGAATTCGGAGTAATCCATTTTCCTAAGCAGAAATTATCACCATCAACGCTATCTTCATTTACAAAACTCTGGGGAAAGCCAGACGTTCACCACCTTGCTGAGCATACATTCCCCGAACACCCTGAGGTACGGGTACTTTCTAACGTTAAGAAAGCTGGTAAACTGGTGGGTGCATTCAGAGGCGGTAATTTTTGGCATTCAGACCTCTCCTACTTAAAGAAGACCGGCTACGTAACGCTGCTTTATGGAATTGAGTGTCCATCCGAAGGTGGCGATACTCTTTTTGCAGACATGCGTCGCTTATATGACAGCCTTCCAAATAGAATTCGAATACAAATTGAGGGTAAAATGGCTGTGCATGATCGCAGTTACCGCTATTCAGCTCTCTATCCTGAGCGTCCGCCGTTAACTAAATCTCAATTAGCAAAGGTACCACCGGTGGAACATCCAGCTGTGATTACGCACCCAGTGACAGAGGAAAAATCAGTATTCCTCTATAAAGAAATAATACGCACCATTGGTGAATTAGATCAAGAAACCACTTGGTCACTGATGGAAGAAATTGAGAGCCTTTTAGATAATGAAAATTTCGTGTATCGCCATGAGTGGAAGCCAGGCGACCTTGTTATATGGGACAATAGATGCACTCTTCATTCAGCAACGCCATATGATTCAGCGAAATTTCGCCGCGTTCTCTATCGTACACAGGTAAGTGGCGAGGTCCCAGCTTACGTTGCTTAAAACAAGTACTGAAAATAAAAATTTCAAAAGGAGGGAATTCAGTGTCAAATAAATATTTACCTTATAACAATGGAAAAATTCAGTATGTTTACAAAATGGATGCGCTAGACACGTTACCAGACAACAAAACAAGCGCACATATCCAACCAAAAAAACGATTGTCTGGAAAGTCTTCCTCATTCGGTGGGGCGCTGTTTGGAGAAAAAGTTATTGTTGGATATATTCACAAGGCTGCCGGGACTGGGTCTAAACGTCATACTCATCCTAACGAACAGTATAACTTTGTGCTGCAGGGTACACTTCAGTGCGACATTGATGACCAAACGGTACTCTGTCCTAAAGGCCATTGCGTCCATATTCCAGCGGGGATTGAGCATAGCTGCATGGCTACCCCTGAAGAAGACGTAATATTTTTCGTGGCGAAAGATACCCGCCACGGTATTTCGGGGCCAGCAGTAGATGGTATTGAAGATGGCCCGCGCATGCATCCCGATGCCAAAGACGGTCAAGAGAAACTCAGCGAGAAGCCGATTTAGGAAGAGGTGACAGTAAGTGAATCGTGATGCCTTATTATAGTTTCAGAAATACGGAGTAACTTAGAACTATTTCACCCCTGCCATTAAACACAGGTATCAAAGACCACAGCATTAATGTTGGGCTTGTCGATCCCACTGATGGTAAGTTAGGAAAACTGACTGCATCCACTCATGAGCATTGCTTGTTATTATGAGTGGTGAAGCGGATGCAGAAATGAAAGGTGAAAAAAATCTGCTGAAAAAATAAGACTTTAATACGCGTCTCAAAAGCTTCGTCAAATATTTGTATAACTTAAGTTGAACCAAAGCGTATTTCTATTCTGAGCCTACAGCCTTCCTCGGGGCTAAAAAGGACCATAAACTATTAAAAAACGTTACGGAGGAACGATTATTTTTATATAAAATGTGAAGTGAAAAGTCCCCACGTTACAGTAATTACTCTCAACATGCATCGAAGCGCATGGAGGGTACGACAGCATAGGCCGAAGAACGCAAACCTGCCTTTAGCATATTTTGGATGAAAGCCCATTAAATAGTGCGAAATTTGTCAGTTTTCCGTACGACGGAATATGGTCTTCTACGTTGGATAATCGGTAAATTTGTTTAAACTCTCATTCAATACTGTCAGGTAGTCTTTATGGAAACGGTTTTCAGTCCCGCCGTCGTTGCTTTTTTCCAAGTAATTGCAATAGACCTCGTACTTTCTGGTGACAATGCGGTTATTATCGGCCTAGCGGTGGCTGGTTTGCCCTCAGATTTGCGCAGGAAAGCTATTATATTTGGTATCGTTACTGCCACAGTTCTCCGCATTATTTTTGCAGCACTTACCGTGTATCTTCTTAAAATCCCAGGCCTCCTTTTGGTTGGTGGCTTACTATTAGCTTGGGTGTGCTTTAGCATGTGGAAAGAGATTCGCCCGAGCCAACAAAATAGGGCATCTCAAATTCCTAAGGATGGGATGGGTCAGAACATAAGTATGCGAAAGGCCCTTCTGAATATAATAATTGCAGATGTCTCGATGTCGCTCGATAATGTCCTTGCAGTAGCTGGAGCAGCAAGAGATCATATAGAAATTCTTATTTTTGGTTTAGTGCTCTCAATCGCTTTGATGGCTTTCGCAGCGAACTTTATTGCGTCCATACTCGATCGGTTTCGTTGGATTTCTTATGTCGGCTTAGCCATTATAGTATGGGTTGCGGGCGATATGATTTATCGAGGTGCTGTTGAAGTTTATACAAACTTCATGGTTTGACAACGAGAAGAACTTGGCTTTCAGACTTCCAAAATTCATAGGACATCGAGGAGCGGCTGGTTATGCTCCGGAGAATACACTTGCAAGCATCCATAAAGCCGCTCGCATCGGCGCAAGCTGGGTAGAGTTTGATGTTCAACTGACCTACGACAGTGAGTTGGTTCTTTTTCACGATAACTCTTTAGATCGCACAACGAATGGCAAAGGACTATTAGCCGGTCAATGCCTCAAATCCCTGAAAGAGCTTGACGCTGGAAGCTGGTTTGGATCCGATTTCACGGGTGAAACTGTTCCTACACTTAATCAGGCTTTAAGTACTGCGGGAGAATTGGATCTTGGCTGCAACGTAGAAATCAAATCATCTTTTGGCAGAGAACGTGAAACTGTACGTGCATTCGCTCGAACAATCGTCAATTTTCCCAAATCGCCGACAATACTGGTGTCGAGCTTCTGCCACGAAACGGTTCAGATGTTGAAACACTACTTACCCGAAGTGCGCCGGGCATTAATTGTTCACGAAATTCCGGCGAACTGGCAATCGTTGATTAAGCGGATGCAGTGCTCATCCCTACATGTCAGTGAAGAAAGCTTAGATCAAAGCCAAGTCCAAATGGTGCAATCAACCGGGATAAGGGTTTTGGCTTTCACGATAAATGATAGAAAAAGGGCAGAGAACCTTTTTGCAATGGGCGTTTCAAGTATTTTTACTGATTTCCCAGGGAAAATATTTTCGCCTAGGACCATGGCTGTTTGATGACTTTAGGATCGAACTCCAACCATTTAAGGTTGTGCATGTTATTTGAAATATCGAACGGTAAGGACTGAAGAGGTGGCTTATAAAAATAGAGACACACTATTTCGTTTTGCTGTTATTGCTGATACGCATATTACAGAAAAAAATGCGCCCGCAATTGATGGTTATGATCAAGAGACCGTGCAATTGAGCGTTAAACGACTAGCACAGATCGTTCGCACGCTTAAGCAACTTTCCCCCGACTTTGTTATCCATCTGGGCGACATAACGCATCCAAGGCCAGACCACCCTGCCTATAGTGAATCCGCTAAGGCTTTTTATGAGGTTTTTAACAAGGTGGGTAGCCCTGTTTATCTCGTTGCCGGCAATCATGATATTGGACAAAAACATTATTCAGGAGTTCCCATTCATCCTGGGATGTCACAAGGCTTCGTAAATAATAAAATGATCGCTGCCTATGAAGAACAATTCCAGAAGCATTTCTTTTCATTTGAACACGAAAGCTGTTTATTTATTGTTATCAATGGAATGATTCTTAATTCAGGATTGGATTGCGAGAAGGAGCAAGGTGAGTGGGTAGAAACTTTGCTGGCCAGAAATCCAGGAAGGCGCTTATTTGTATTTTCACACTATCCACTTTACCTATCAGAGGCAGATGAAGCCGTTAACTTTGACAACACCGATTTGCCTGGGCGTAAGTGGCTTCTTGATTTATTTTCAAAATATAAAGTAGAAGCTTTTTTTTCCGGCCATGTGCACAATTTTTTCTTCAACAACTACGACGAAACCAGCATCTATGTGCTTCCTTCAACTTGTTTTTTACGTCACGATTACCACGAATTGTTCAGAGCCGCTCCAACAGAGCTCAAACAGGGTCGGCATGACACAGCAAAGCTAGGTTTTGCAGTAGTTGAGATTAATAAGGCTGGCCACCTTACACATATAGTACGATCTGGAGGCCGGACTGAAACGTCCTCTAACAATGAAATCTTGCTACCACCTGCACATGGCTTGTCGCCAGCTTACGGAGCTCTTGGCATATCACTGCATCAACCGTGGTGTGAAAAAGCCAATATCACCACACCATGGGGTCTAGACTCTTTCAGCAAAAAATATGTTCGGAATGATTACCCTCTTTTGGCCCTGTGGGAAATGGGCATAAACGACCTACGGGTACCCCTTGACGACCTTATGAAAAAACATTCACGTAGCCGCATTCGCGAACTGGCGGCTCGTGGCCACCGGTTTACTACTTATTCGTATGGCTTGCCGACAAACGATAGCCGGGATTTCTTACGAGATTATGGAGAAATTTTACATGCATGGGAGCTCATCATGCCAACTTGCTGCGTTGGCGATTCGGTATCAGAAATTAAAAAATTTGCAGGTACGGTGCCGATTTTTTTCAACTCTTATCGTCAACACAGAGAAACCCTGAGCCTCAGCCATGGGTTTAGTGTAAATGATTTTAATTTGGTAAACGAGCTGATGGCACTAGAAGGTGCAAAAGAAGTCTTCAGTGGCGTCGTGTTTGGTGTAGGCCCAAAAGAGTCCCCAATAAAGGCTTTGAGTAAAATTCAGAAATATTCTACCAGTTCCAATATTCGAACAATAGCCCACGTGCAATTCGCTCAGCGCGAGCCATTAAGCTCGAAGCAACTTGGGAACACTGGACATAAACGCGTTGTTGAAGCAACAGTTGCAGCCTTGGGTCACAGAGAAATAGGTGTCTTTGTCGATAATTTTATTGGAATAGATCGCGGATATTTTTTCTGTGAAGGTTTAGTCGACCGCCTTTACAATCCACTGACAGGGGCTCGCATAATTAAAACGCTTCATAGCGCCCTTCCTAAGGGCTGTCGAATTGGAAAGGAATATATCGACGGCAATACTCGGTTAATCCAATTTCACGAGCCGGATGGTGTAGTTATCATGTCAAGAACGGACACTTATCCATTGGAAATACCAGCCACGCTCGTCCCACCTAAACAAGGAATGTGGATTGATCTATCAACAGGAGATGAAGCAGGAAGCCCGCTTCTCGGCCCAACCCTCGTTGTTAAATGAAACACATTCATCAAAGAAAATATCCACTGCACTGTGAATACCAATTTGGCCCCATTCTTATTGCACTATGAAAAATGGATATCCGTGCATAAAAGATGCATGATACCGTACCTGCAATGAATATGGAGAACTTCACCGATTTGTTGGCATGGTGAATTGTGCACCACCTTCTATCCCACTTGGCCAGCGAGCCGACACAGTTTTCAGTTTAGTAAAAAAGTGAACGGATTGAGGACCATGCATTTGAGTGTCACCGAATTTCGAACGTTTGGAACCGCCGAAATGATGGAATGCCATAGGCACCGGTATAGGCACGTTGACACCAATCATCCCAACATCAACTTGTTTTGAAAATGACCGGGCAACGTCGCCACTTTGAGTGAAAACTGCGACGCCATTGCCATATTCGTGTCCATTCACCATTTCTACGGCTGAGTCAAAATTTTCCGCACGGGCAATGCTAAGAACAGGGCCAAAAATTTCCTGCTTATAAAGATCCATATCCGTTGTTACTCGATCAAACAACGAACCGTTCAGGAAAAATCCATTCTCATATCCCTGCAGACTAACATTCCGTCCATCAACGACAAGTTCCGCCCCCTCTTCCTCTCCTTTAGCGATTAAGTTTTCTATGCGGTCTTTCGCCGCGCTTGTTATGACCGGCCCCATATCAGCTTCCATGTCGGTATATGGGCCAACTTTGAGTGCCTGGACCCTTGGCTTCAAGCGCTTAACCAGCTCATCCGCCGTGCCTTTTCCAACAGGAACTGCTACGGAAATCGCCATACAGCGCTCGCCAGCAGAGCCATAGCCTGCACCCATTAGAGCATCAACGGCTTGATCCATATCAGCATCAGGCATCACGACCATATGGTTCTTTGCACCACAAAAAGCCTGAACACGTTTATTTTGTGCTGTGCCAGTTTGGTACACATATTCTCCAATCGCGGTTGAACCAACAAAACTTATGGCAGGTACATCGGAGTGCATCAGCAAGCCATCAACAGCTATTTTGTCTCCGTTTAATATATTCCAAACACCATCTGGCAAACCGGCTTCCGTCCATAGTTCCCCCATCATTAGTGGTGCTGATGGATTGCGTTCCGACGGCTTGCAAATAAAGGAGTTTCCGCAGGCAACCGCCATCACTCCCATCCAACAAGGCACCATGACAGGAAAATTAAATGGTGTAATCCCCCCAACCACACCTAGTGGCTCGCGAATGGAAAATGTGTCTATCCCGCCTCCCACATCGGTCGAAAGCTCACCCTTCAAAAGATGCGGGATACCACAGGCGAACTCAATCACGTCAACCCCTCGCTGCACTTCACCGAGAGCGTCGTCAACCGTCTTTCCATGCTCTGAGCTGATAACTGTGGCAAGTTCTTCACGCTTCTGGCTCATGATTTCCCGCATTGCGAACATTACTGCTGCACGTTTAGGGGAAGGCGTTGTTGCCCAATCATAAAATGCTGCCTGAGCGTTTCCGATGGTTTTCTCTACCTCTTCAACTCCTGCCAGTGGCACTTTGCTCGTCACTTCGCCCGTTGCTGGGTTGAAAACCTCGAGCTCACGCCCGCTTTCACCCTTAACATGTTGGCCACCAATATAATGGGTCAATTGTTTCACCATTCCTAATCCCTTTCAGCTTCGAATAAGAAGTTTCTAAATTTTGATAAGCCGAGCAATGTGAGGCGGCAATCTCATAACATATTATCAGTAATGAGAATTCACATCTCCAAAATTTCTAATAGACTATGATCTTCACGATCCTCAACCTCAACAATCCAAATGTCCGGGTCGTATTTAGCCTGACGCTTAATGAAAGCCTTAGCTTCAGAATCTTGCACACGACGTCCATCAAGTGCGGGTTGCCAAATCAAGTTTCCTGATAAATCACGTTGTTGTATGAAAATATCAACACCGGTTTCAATCCGATTTATTTTTATGATTACAATACCACTATTTTTGTCACCCTGCTTAAGCACTACTACTGGAACGCCCTTGCCCGACAAGCGGGCAAGGTGCGCTTGTATCCAAAGGTCGGTCGGCAAGCGAGTGTCAGGCATGTTTATTTAAAGTACCGCAATAAGCAGCAGATTGACTCAATGAACAGTTTTCCTGCTGTAGCCATCGGTCTTCCTAGTCGCAGTGCTCAGAGGGTTATCAGGAGATTTTTTAATTCTTTTCTGCTTTGGCCGGCGCGTTTTAGGCGTGCTTAACCCCATCCCGGCATAGGGCATTGTGGAGCCACTTTTACTTGGTATATTTATGTCATTTTGCATGTAATAGCCGTCCACTACGGCGCCAGAATGAACACTAAGAGTTTGGTGGCTCACATCGCCATGCACCTGCGCAGTTTCAGCCAATACAACATCAGTTGCCGATATAGAACCAGCCACTTCTCCATGTATTTCAGCCTTTTTGCACTCGATTTGACCATTGATATAGCCACCACGACCAATATTTAATTTCTCGCAGCTAACATTCCCATTGACTCCACCATCAAGATAAATTTCACCATCGCCAAAGACATCGCCTTGGATTATTAAATCTTCGGAAAGTACAGAAGTTTTCTCCTCTGTGATACGGCGGCTTCCTCGTCTATTTTCGCGAAAGAAATATTTTAATTTTTTTAAAATCGCCATGATGGTGCCCTTATAATGTTTATTTTTCTAGATTCGATAATACTAAATTATTTACACAAGAACAAGGAAGGCAATAATCCACAAATTCAAGTTTTCAAGAAAACAACATTTATATATTATTTGATTTATCTTTTATATAATCACACTACCCTCCATTAATAGTTAAGTTATAGGAATAATTACATGAAAATAGGATATGTCGGTCTCGGCAATATGGGGCGCCCGATAGCCGCAAATCTTGCCCACGCTGGCAATGAAATGACCGTTTTTGATTTGAATCGAGAAGCAGTAGATAGCTTTGTCGATGAGTTTGGTGCGAGCGCTGCCAATGGTCTCCATAGCCTAGCTCAAAGCTCCGATATAATCATTACTATTGTTCCGACAGGCAAGGATGTAAATCGGATAGTGTTGGGGGATGCCAATTCCGAGGACTCACTCATCAGTGGACTTGATAGCAGTAAGCTATTCATCGACATGAGCTCATCAGAACCGGAGGGAACACTGGAACTTGGGAAAATCATGAAAGATAAAAATATTCCCTTTTTAGATGCTCCAGTTTCTGGTGGAGTGAAACGGGCAGTTTCAGGCACCATTTCTATCATGGTTGGTGGAGAGAGTGCTGTAATAGCCCGCGCGAGGCCTATTTTTGAAGCAGTAAGCAGTGATATTTTTGAATGTGGGCCACTTGGTGCCGGTCATGCAACTAAAGCAATGAATAACATGCTTTCAGCTCTCAGCGTTCTAGCAACCACGGAGGCACTCTTGATAGGTAGACGTTTTGGCCTGGACCCGACAACCTTAACTAATGTCATAAATAAGTCATCGGGACGAAACAATGCAACCGAACTGAAGATGCATCAATTTATACTAAAAAAGAATTGGGAATCGGGTTTTTCAAGCGGCTTAATGCTTAAGGATCTAACTATTGCTCAAAATTTAGCGCGTAACGTTGGCTTGAGTGCACCGTGCACGGCATTAGTGCGAGATGCATTCGCAGAAACAGTTGACCATTACGGACCATCTTCTGATCATACCATGCTAGCAAAACTCCTCCAGGAAACGAGAAAAACCAAGCTTTAAGGTGAATTAATCAACTTTTAATTTAGATGGGTCTATTCTGCTGCCGTTGACATCTCATGCTCGGCAAGAAACTTCTCAGCTTCTAAAGCAGCCATGCAACCCATCCCAGCAGCCGTAACTGCTTGCCTGTACGTCTTATCTTTCACATCACCAGCAGCGAAAATACCGGGTATGCTAGTTACCGTACTATCCGGCTTAGTCAGAATATAACCTTCATCATCCATATCAATTTTATTCTTGAATACCCCAGTTGCAGGGTCATGCCCAATTGCTATAAAAACACCCTGTAATTCAATATCCATTTTTTGTTCGGATTTGATATTTTTGATACGAACCCCAGTGACCTGAAGTGGATCACCACCCCCTAGCACCTCATCGACGACACTGTCCCAAATTACCTCAATTTTTTCGTTCTGAAGTAATCGCTCCTGAAGTATTTTTTCAGCTCGGAATGAATCTCGCCTGTGTATGACTGTGACTTTGGCCGCATGATTTGTTAGGTATAACGCCTCTTCGACAGCAGTATTACCCCCTCCAACCACCGCAACGCTTTGATCCTTGAAAAAGAACCCATCGCATGTAGCGCATGCGGAAACACCAAAACCCTGAAATTTTTGTTCTGATTCGAGGCCAAGCCAGCGCGCTTGGGCACCAGTGGCAATAATAACAGTTTCACCACTGTACGTATCTCCCATGTCGCCAGTCATTTGAAATGTATCCTGATTAAAATCAACATCGCTAATCATGTCATAAATTATCTGGGTTCCAACAGCCTCAGCCTGTTTTTGCATCTGCTCCATTAACCAAGGACCCTGTATTACCTGCTCAAAACCAGGGTAATTCTCAACATCTGTGGTTATGGTCATCTGCCCGCCGGGCTGCATTCCAGCAACAATGAGTGGCTTAAGATTCGCGCGCGCTGCGTAAATTGCAGCGGTATAGCCAGCAGGACCAGATCCAATGATCAAGACTTTACTGTGATGATGACCCATTTTCATAACCCTCTCTGTAGAACAGCCGTAATGTCGACGTAGCGTTTCAGCGATTATCTTTCAAGTGATCAATTCCAATGTTTCGGAACAAGATCAGCCCGCACCGCAAATTCCTCTGCACCGGGGACTTTTGGAAATCTTTCTAAAACCAATGGATCGTGACCAGGGATAATATGTTCCGGTGAATCTGCCAAATTGGAGATGGTACTATACCCATTCAACATGTCAGCAACATTTAAAACCAACGGGAAAGGATTTTTTTCTTCAATATTGGCATACAGATGGATAGCGTCGACTGCAAGCACTACCCAACCACGCTGAGTATTAACACGCACTACCTGCAGACCATCGGTATGCCCACCAACATGATGTAACGTTATTCCTGGCGCTAATTCCTTAAACCCTTGGACAAACTTGACTCTGTCACCGAAAAGCGCACGGACCATATCTACCACATAATCAACAGAAAAAATATCTCGGAAAGCCGGATGATTCATATTAGGCCCTGTTGCAAAAGCCATCTCACGTTCTTGTATATGAAAGGTCGCATTTGGAAACTCATGTGCATTACCGCAATGATCGTAATGCATGTGGCTCACGACAAGGTCCTCAACCTCGCTAGCATCGATCCCAACCTTTGCGAGTGCCTCTGCCGGGGTACGGAGCAACCGTCGTCCACGCTTCTTTGCCTCTTTTTGTTCAAACCCCATATCCACGATGATCACACGGCCTTCTTCATTTTTAAGTGCCCAGATAAAATAATCCATCGGCATTGGACCATTGTGCGCATCCGTGAATAAAAAATGTTCATGCTTTAGTGCATTGGTGCGCTCCGCATATTTGAGCACATAAATTTCCCACTTATCCATGTCGCGAATTCTCTAAGCAGTCAACGTAGGCCGAGAACCACGAATCGTGGTGCGATGCATCCGACGACGTGCATTTTTCTCATCAAATGGCAGAGCCTTATGCAAAACACTCCGATTATCCCATATGATTACATCACCAGGCGTCCACCGATGAACATATTCAAATTTAGCCTGACTCGCAAAATCTATCAGCTCATGAATTATTTCTTGGCTTTCTACATCTTGCATGCCTTCAAAACAACGAACGAAAACGGCGGATAAATAAAGTGCTTTACGGCCCGTTTGGGGATGACTGATCACTGCAGGATGCGATATAGGCGGCGTGGATGCCTTTTGTTCATCGGTTAGGGGAGGGCGGTCGTTGTGATGGTTCTCAAAATTCCATACATAGTCATGCACTCCCATTCTTTTCAGAAGCCATTTTTTGCGCTCCTCTGGCAACGCTTCATAAACTGCAAACATACTTGTGAAGCAAGTTTCGCCCTCACCCTCGGGGCATTCAAGACAGTGGAAGATAGAACCTAGGCTTGGCTCTTTCATATATGACAAGTCAGAGTGGTACCGTTTTGAGCCTCCGAATGCGCCAACATGCTTTCCGTTCTCTATTATATTCGAAACAACAAATATTTCTGGGTGACCTGGCAGACAATAATTGCTTAAAACATGGTTTTCTAGCGGGCCGAACCGCTTTGAGAATTCAATGTGTTCGTCTGGCGACCAATTTTGATCATGAAACACAAGAACGCTTCGATCGTGCAACTCTCTCTGAATTTGTTGAAAAATTGGGTCAGGCAATGGTTTGCCTAGATCAATCCCTGACACCTCTGATCCTATATGCTCAGTAGAAGGTGTGAATGCGACCTTTTCATTAATAACCTTTTTAGCAACTCCCATGATTTCCTCCCTTAGTCCTAAGTCTTTATCCTTGAAAGGATTCTAACAATTCCTCGTGCTGGAATAATCTCTATCTCATCACCGGTGGATATGGCGCTTGTAATATCCACATCGAAGCGATCCATAAACGGTATTTGTGCAAATGCTGCTCCCTGCGCCATAACGGGATTGCCATCATTAAGGAGAAGGCCAAGAGGAGCTTTTGCTTTTTCGACCATCTCATGTAGCATCCATGCTGATGCTACACCCCCTTTTGCTGCGTTGAGCACCAAAATACGACCAACAAACTCTTCCCCATACAACTTATGGCTTGGGCGTGAAAATATTCCGCGATCACGATCTAAGTCGTAACGCGCGCTGAAATCATCGGGTGCTGATAGAGCAATACCATTTACTGTTGGACCAATCCCTGAATGCCCTTTAATTTCCAATAGGCTCATCCAATGACCTTTCCCGCGATCGCCGATTGTATGCACCGCTGAATGGATGCTGGGGTCGGCTGATAGCCATATCCTTCACAAATATTTACCATTTTTACAGAATGAGTCATTAACCGATCCCATTTATGTGCCAAGCGTATTTCTTTCGCAAAGGTCGCAAAAAAATCATGGCCGTGTACCATCCTCGCACCTGCTTTTTCGATTATTTGAGTAAGACCAATACGAGCGCATGCTTCCTTAATTTCTTTGGGAGCATATATGAGTAAGGTCGTTCTCTCATGAACTCTTTTACCGTCAAGCAACGCGGCAATTTCAATGATCTCAGTTACGGTCAACTGTGGTGTGGATAGAGCAACCACATCTAGCTCGTCACCGATTCCACCCCACTCCTGATAAAACATCCTTACATCGTTGGAATCAACCGTCTTTACATCAAGTTTTTTCCCTCCCGCAGCAGTTTCCCAATCGGGAGCTTCCGGTGTAACATTCACAACGTGAAACATTGCGATTGAGCCATAACTCGCCATTGCCAATGCCATATGATTTAGCTCTAACACAGTGGGTGGTGGGCCAGTTAGTTCAAGCGCAGGCACGCACCAATATGAATTAAGCTCTCTGCCAATAAGTGCGCCGACGACCCCCCAATCGACTATGTTTTCCGGGGAAAAACTAAGCCTAAAGCCATGAGTGGCAAATCGTTTAGCGTCCAAATGAAAACCATATCGAGGAACTCGACCAGTAAAGAAAGCTGCTAAACTTGATGGCCCCGCCTCAAAGTTACAACGTGCTCCAACGATACTGTTCATGTATATGACCGAGGGTGTGCCACTATAGCCGCACGCCTCGCCGAACCCGGGCGCAGTGACTGAGTGATCATTTACGTAGGCGTGGTTAGTGACAACCCCAAGTTTGCCAAGTGCGTCAACTGCCTGCCTAACCTCTACCTCCAAGTTTCGTCCGGGCAAGAGAAAACTAAAGTTTTCCTTATCAAAACCTCGAAAGTCAGCGGTGGCATACGCTCGCGGATAGCGTTCGCTCGGCCTCAGACTACCCAGCTCTTCTATGAACGCAATACCGCTATCCCCCATAGTCTCTCTGTCAGTACTGACATGAACGAGCCGTATAGGAACAAAATCTTCCGCATCAAAGAACGTGCCAACATCCTTTTGAAACTCTATCGCCCAGGCGGCGGCTCTTCCATATTTTCCATCGAGCATCGCCTTTTCTACGTCGTCGAGTTTCATGTTTCGTTCGTACCGCGAAGTCGTAAACATGCAAGGAGGCTCGCCCCAACATCTTCCCAGTCTGGCTTGTTCTCTTTTTTGGCTATAATTTCAACTCGGCTATCTCGGCGGCATGCGATAATGGCTTTTCCCACATCATAGTCGGATCGGTTAATCAATATCCAATGGCATCCTTTACGGAAAACACCTTTTAAACGCGATACGCCATTTATATGCTCAGCCCATTCAAGCAATCTACGTCGATTAAATACATCCGATGGTGAGAATAACCAACCACATGAAACGTACCCATCTCCCTCAGTTTTAAAGTGCGGGGGCCTATTCGTAGCCAATTCCGGTTCTCCCTTTGCTCCATGTCTGTGGTTAGCCGAATGTGCTTCTGGAAAAAGAGGTCCTCGTGAAGGATCACGGTTGAGATCGAGAAGCTTCAAATCAATAGACCCATTCCCAGCTGAGGTAAAGTGAACTTTGGGAGGGAATATCCCTGATGCCCATGCTTGAAATGTTTATTCATCCACATCATTTGACAGGATCCATTTATGTTCAATGAGAACATCTGCCATATGGATTTGATCTTGAAATATCTCGGATTCACCGAGACACAGCTCTTTTATCCTTCGCGGATCTATCAGACACAACGTCGCACGCAAGTCAATTTGACCGGCTTGTTCGGACTCACGTAAATGGTCTAGTGCACCTGCGGGGTGACCAAGACCCGCAGGCTCAATGAGGACTCGGTCTGGGCGCTGACGTCGGATAAGATCGGTAAGTGCCACCCTCATCGCAACATTAGATACACAACATATACATCCACCCGGCACCATACGGATATGCTCAGATTCTCCATCGAACATAATACCATCTATGCCAACTTCTCCAAATTCATTGACTACCGGCGCCCATTTCTCATGGGACGGTTTGCGCCCTAAAACAGAGCAGATGGCCGTTATCTTCCCAACACCTAGAAAATTCAGGTATTAAATTGGTTGAAACTGAAGTCAGTATAAAAAACCTTATCGGCCGACAGCATAACCTTGCATTCCGCGCGGATTAGCAGCAGCTTTTAAAATATTTCCATCAGTCGCTACCGCGCACATCCTACCTTCAGACCAATCAGCTCCAACTTCGAGAGCGTGACCACGGTTTTTGAGATCTTTTTGAGTATTCTCTGAGAATCTTCCCTCGATTACAAGGCGCCCAGGCGAAGCCTGCCGTGGATAAAACGAGCTTGGATGGTGTTCGTTATGAAAGGAAGGAGCGTCAATTGCCTCCTGCAAATTAAGACCGTGTGTCACATGCCTAATCAAAAAATTTGTTTGCCATTGATCTTGTTGATCTCCTCCGGGCGTACCATATACCATATATGGCTTGCCGTCACGGTATGCCATTGAGGGGGTGAGGGTTGTCCGAGGGCGTTTCCCAGGCATTAAGCTCGCCGGCTTACCGTCCTCGAGCCAAAACATCTGCATACGTGAACCTAAGCAGAAGCCGAGCGCTGGGATAATTGGAGAGCTTTGCAACCAGCCGCCGGAAGGCGTCGCGGCGATCATATTACCATCCTTGTCAATCACGTCGATGTGGCAGGTATCGCCATTTGATGGTCGACCAACAGTAGGCTCGCCAATCCCAGCTATGTTTGACCCGGCAATGGCTGAACTATTTATGGCCGCTTGATAATCTACAGAACCTCCATACCCAGCCACGTGGCCAGGCCGGAACTCCAGTGAGGCGCTTTTACCAACCAGTTTACGTCTTTCATCATTATAAGTATCAGACAGTAATATCTCCATTGGCACATCTACGAACTTTGGGTCACCGTAGAACGTCTCCCGGTCGGCAAACGCGAGCTTCGCGCATTCAGTTACAGCGTGAATAAATTCGCTACTCTCAGTATCCATGTCCTCGATCCCAAGCCCTTTCAGCAAAGCTAGTTGCTGGAGTTGAACGGGGCCTTGGCTCCAAGGACCTATTTTAAAAATGGTGTGATCACAGAAATCATACGATAACGGAATATCATAAGATGCCCGCCATTTAGCCATATCATCACCGGCAAGCACTCCACGATGAGGTTTCCCTGAAGCATCCATAACTTCATTTTCACGGCAGAACTTATCGATTTCTTCGGCAATAAAACCGTTGCCCCAAGCATCTCGTGCTGCTTCGATTTGCGCCTGACGATCGCCCCCCACTGCCTTAGCCTCAGCAATCAATCGTGTCCAAGTCCTAGCAAGACCCTCATTCCCTAACAGAGACCCCGGCTTCGGCACCTCCCCATTTGGCATATATACTGGCTGTGAGGTAAGCCAATGATTAAGGAATATCTCTTTCACGCCGCTTATAGTTTTGTGAATGTTAGGCACGATAGGTGCGCCATGCTCGGCGTAGTAGATCGCTGGAGCAAGAACATCCTCAAGGTCGAGAACACCATAATCCCTCAAAATCAATAGGTAACCATCAACTGCGCCCGGCACTGCCGTCGCCAAGAGGCCAGTGCCTGGCACGAGTTTCAGACCAAGTTTGTCGCGATAATACGCCATTGTAGCGCCCGCCGGAGCAGGCCCCTGACCACAGACAACCTTAGGCTCCCGCTCACCTGCAACATGAATTATCGCAGGCATATCACCCCCGGGGCCATTTAGGTGAGGTTCGGCAATATGTAGAACAAATCCCGCGCAAACTGCAGCATCAAAAGCATTCCCACCTCTCTCAAGCATCGACATTCCAGCAGCCGAAGCGAGCCAATGAGTGGTAGACACCATACCAAAAGTGCCGAGTAGTTCCGGACGCGTTGTAAACATTAATTTTACCTCTTATTTGAAACTGAATGTTAGATTTAGCGGTATCTGACTATCCTCACAATCCAAACTACATATAACTTAGTTGATACCCTTGACAGGGACAATTGATGAAGCCTAATGCAAATAGAAATAACGAGGGCTTTTGTATATGGGACAACGAGTAATGATTCCCCACAAACGGGATTTGAATTTCGAATATGGCGTGCCAGACGTGCTATCACCCTTAATCCGCAGGGTGATTGCTAAAAATCCCAGCCCGTTTACCTTCCATGGTACCGGCACCTTCATCGTTGGCCATGGTGAGGTTGCGGTGATTGACCCGGGACCACTAGACGAAAAACATATCGATGCGATCCTGGCCGCTACAAAAGGCGAGACCATTACTCATATTTTTATCACACATACCCATTCCGACCATTCCCCTAACACCCAACTACTTAAACCTGCTACCGGAGCCACTACTTATGGCTACGGACAGCACGGAAAAGATCGAGGTCTTCAGATTGGCGTAGGGAACGGTGATTACGACTTTCAGCCGGATGTCGTTTTGAATGACGGAGACATCATACGGGGCAAAACCTGGTCCCTTGAAGCCGTGCATACGCCCGGCCATGCTTCAAATCATCTATGCTATGCTCTGAAAGAAAATAATGTGTTGTTTAGTGGGGACCATGTAATGGGATGGTCAACCACAGTTGTCTCAGCACCCGACGGGGATATGGGCTCTTATATCCGTTCACTTGAGAAATTACTCGCTCGAAATGAGACACGATATTGGCCAAACCATGGGACTTTTATCGACAAACCGCATGCCTACGTCAGTAAGCTTATTGCCCATCGCCGTGACCGTGAAAAACAAATTAGTGCTCATCTTGAAAAAGGGATTGAGAGTGTAGAGATGCTGGTTGCTGAGATGTACAAGGGTTTAGACCCACGGCTTTACCGGGGCGCTTGTCGAGCTGTTCACGCCCATCTAGTGCACATGGTCGAAACCAAGCGAGCTTTCTGTCACGGCGAACTGGAGGAAACAGACCGATTCACCCCACTTGGCCGAATAAAATGAAGACCGAACTCCCCATTCCTATTTTACTCGCCGATTACCAGCAGCCAAACTTTCTTATAGATGACGTGTTTCTTGATATAAAGCTTGGGGAAACATCCACAGAAGTAATTGCCAAACTTCAAATACGCCGCAATCCAAATGCCGCTCACCCAAATGCGGCGCTAGTACTTAATGGTGAACAACTCAAAACTCAGTGGGTTGCACTTGACGGCCATAAGTTGAGCCGCGGAAAATATACAGTTACAAAAAATGAACTCACAATAAGTCAACCGCCAGAGAATTTTGTCTTAGAAACTTCTGTAATAATAAAACCACAAAAAAATACCCAGCTTGAGGGAATTTATAAATCAAATGGGATCTTCTGTAGCCAATGTGAAGCTGAGGGCTTTCGCCGCATCACGTGGTACATGGACCGGCCAGATATTCTTGCGCGATACAGAACACAAATAAGCGGAAACAAAAAAAAGTACCCAGTACTTCTCTCAAATGGGAATTGTACCAATACCGAGACTTTCAAGGATGGGACGCACTCAGCATTATGGGAAGATCCATACCCAAAACCATCGTATCTTTTCGCATTGGTTGCAGGGGATCTCGGCTGCTTACAAGATGAATTTACAACCGCTTCAGGACGTAACGTAGCGCTTAAGATATTTGTTGACCTTGGGAAAGAAGTACAGGCGCGTCATGCTATGAAATGCCTTATAAAGGCGATGAGGTGGGATGAGGAAGTTTTTGGCCTTGAGTATGATTTAGACGTTTATATGATCGTAGCCGTGAGTGCATTTAATATGGGTGCCATGGAGAATAAGGGTCTAAACCTCTTCAATGATAAATATGTTCTCGCCGACCCTAAAACCGCAACTGACGTGGATTATGCTCTGATCGAGTCGATAATTGCACATGAGTATTTCCACAACTGGACTGGAAATAGGGTAACCTGCCGGGATTGGTTCCAACTCAGCCTCAAAGAAGGACTAACAGTCTTTCGTGACCAAGCATTTTCTGCCGACATATCCTCAGCAGCCGTGGAGCGCATCAAGACGGTACAGACACTGCGTGCTCGGCAATTTCCAGAGGATGCGGGTCCACTCGCCCACCCTATACGACCCGACTCATACATTGAAATAAATAATTTCTATACCGCAACCGTTTACGAAAAAGGCGCTGAAGTTATCCGAATGATGCATACTTTATTGGGTGCGAATGGTTTTCGTAAAGGAATGGACCTGTATTTTCAACGCCACGATGGCCATGCAGTTACTTGTGATGATTTTATTTCTGCAATGGAAGATGCCAACAATTTCGATCTTGGCCAATTCCGTATTTGGTATTCACAGGCTGGGACCCCTACACTTTTAGTTGATGACACCTTTAATGAGGATAAGCAATCTTACGTCCTAACTATTCATCAGCACACAGAGCCAACACAGGGACAGACTGAAAAAAAACCCCTTCACATCCCTATTCGCGTTGCGTTGCTAAACGCTGATGGAGATCGAATACAGCTCAGTGAAGACGGCACAACCGAAAAAATTCTCGAATTAAAGAAACGTAAGCAAGCGTTCATATTTAAAAATATAAATAAACCGCCCGAACTATCTCTACTCCGCGACTTTTCAGCTCCAGTAAATATAGAGTGGATATCAAAAGAGGACCCTTCATCAGAAAAATTAGCTTTTCTGATGAGGCATGATGACGACCCTTTTAATCGATGGGAAGCATCACAGATGCTTGCCAAACGATTGATCTTTAGAACAATTGATGATGGAGCCCCGAAAAACAGGAACATTAAGATATATACTGAATCCTTAAGGGAATTGCTTGAAGATGAGAAGACTGACCCGGCACTGCTTGCTGAAATATTAGGATTACCGCTGGAAACCGAGTTAGCAGATATGCGAAAGCCAGTAAACATTGATGGCATTCACATAGCTCGCGAAACTATTCGTAAACAAATTGCCAATAAACTTGAAAAACAGCTGTTCAGTCTTTACGAGCGCCACACTACGCAAAAAACTTACCGCTACACTGCTATCCAGGTTGCTCAAAGACGTCTAAGGAATGTAGCGCTTTACTACCTAACTGCACTTAATCGGCACGACACTGTAAAAATCGCTAAGACACAGTTTGATAAATCGTCCAATATGACAGACTGCATGGGCTCGCTTATTGCACTGAATAATTGTTGCGCGATCGAGCGAGATGAAGCATTAGAGATATTTCATAGGAAATGGCAGGGTAATTCCTTAGTTATAGACAAATGGTTTACACTACAGGCTACTTCCTTCAAACATGGTACGCTTACCCGCATAAAAGAATTAATGCAAAATGATGAGTTCTCAATTGAGTCGCCAAATAGGGTTCGCGCGCTTATCGGTGCATTCAGCAATTCCAATCAAATTCAATTCCATGCTAAGAGCGGTGCAGGGTATGCATTTCTTACCGAACAAATTATCGAGCTTAACTCTATTAACCCTCAAATCGCAGCTAGGCTCTTGGTGCCCTTATCACACTGGCGACATTTGGATGAAGGAAGACAGATGCTTGTCAAAAATTGCTTGGAAAAGATTCTCAGTACCAAAGAGATATCTCGCAATGTCTTCGAAATAACTACTAAGATGCTGGGAGATGACTAAACCCTTTTCGAATATTCTCACATAATCACAAGCGGTTCCATAAGCAACAGCAATCAGTATTAATGTAGCAACGAAAAATTTCATTAAACCTGATAATGGCGGAAAGGTAACCAATGGCTGAATTACTTACACCAGATATTTGCATTATTGGTGCTGGATCAGGCGGTCTTCTGGTTGCGGCAGGCGCGTCGCAGTTAGGTGCAAATGTCGTCCTTTTGGAACGCGACAAGATGGGTGGAGATTGTCTTAATTATGGTTGCATTCCCTCAAAAGCAATCATCGCTGCAGGCAAGGCCGCGCAAACGGCACGTAAAGCATCACGATTTGGTATCGCAGGATTATCGCCTAAGATCGAGTTCCAATCAGTCCACAACCACATACATGATGTAATAGCAAGCATCGCGCCTAACGACTCTATCCAGCGGTATGAAGGTCTTGGCGTAAATGTAATTCGGGAAGAGGGACACTTCGTTGATCCCCGTGAAGTAGTGGCTGGCAACGTGCGAATCCGAGCGAAAAAATTTGTTATTGCAAGCGGTTCATCGCCGAGAATCCCATCTATAAAGGGTATTAGTGACGTTTCCTACTTTACTAACGAAACTATCTTCGAATTAAAAGAAGCGCCATCGCACCTGATTGTTCTCGGTGGCGGACCACTTGGGTGTGAGCTTGCACAAGCCTATCGAAGGCTTGGCGCTGAAGTCACACTCTTAGATGAAGGTGCGATTCTCAGCACAGAAGATCCTGAGCTTGCCACGGTGGTAAAGAAACAATTATTGGAAGAGGGGATAGAGATCAAAGAACGCGCAAGAGTTAAGGCGGCCGAACAGAAAAATAATACCGTAATTATCATATCAAGCTGCACCAACCAAACAGAGGAACTAAAAGGGTCTCATTTGTTAATAGCAGCAGGTCGTGTGCCTAATCTCACTGGTTTGGATCTTGAAGCTGGAAGAATTGAGTATGCGCAAAACGGCATATTAACGAACAAGAGGCTCTTAACTTCCAATAACCGAGTGTATGCACTTGGCGATGTCATTGATGGCCCGCGGTATACACATGCTGCAAGTTACCAAGCAGGTGTTGTCATTCGTAACATCCTTTTCAAGCTTTATGCGCGGGTAAATTACAGCGCTTTACCACGTGTCACTTATACAGACCCAGAAATAGCGCATGTTGGCATGAGCCAATCTGAGGCACTTGAAAAAAAGATTAGTGGTATTCGTATCCTTCGACTAAGCCTAGCGGATAATGATCGTGCTGTTGCTGAACGCACACCGAAAGGAATCATTAAAGTACTTAGCGACAAACGAGGTAAAATTCTCGGTTGCTCAATCGCCGGTCCGGGAGCAGGTGAATTAATAATGCCATGGGCGCTAGCAATTTCCCAGAAGCTAAAAGTAAGCGCCATGGCTGCAACAATTGCCCCATATCCCTCATTGAGTGAAATATCAAAAAGGGCCGCTAGCTCATTTTATACACCCACTTTATTCAGTGAAAAAACTAAAAAAATTGTTCGTGCCCTTCTCAAGTTACCTTTTTGAACCCAAATGTCATAAATCTCTCAATATCACTTCATGACTGATATTTGCTACCTTACCAAGCATGATAGAAGCAGAACAATATTTCTTCGCCGACAAATCCACCGCCCGCTGAACCTTATCACAGGATAAATTTTTGCCGCTAACGATGTAACGTATTTTTATTCGCGTGAACACCTTGGGGTCATCTTCTGCACGATCAGCTTCGATCTCCAACTCACAATTAACAACGGTTTCTCGAGCTTTCTCCAAAATATGGATAACATCAAATGCCGTGCACCCACCCATTCCTAATAGCAGTGTCTCCATAGGACGTATACCGAGATCTCGACCGCCAGCATCTGGAGCGCCATCCATCACTAAGCTATGACCACTACCGGATTCCCCCAAAAAAGTTCGCTTCTCTACCCACTTTACCCTTGCTTTCATCGCATTTGACATTATTACCGCCCCGCATTTAACCCATAGGGTATAGCCCAGCTCAGTCCATCCCAACTATCGCCCTTCGGGCCGTATTCGCAACCCACCCAACCGTTATACCCCACGCTATCAAGATGTTCGAATAAAAAGGCGAGATTGACTTCACCATGTTGCGGTTCATGACGGCCTGGCACGCTCGAAAATTGTACATGCCGTATGATGTCAAGGTTTGCTTCAAGATTTGCTGCTAGTGAACCCTGCATAATTTGCATATGATAATAGTCGTATTGTAATGCGATATTAGGCGCGTTAGTGGCCCTTATCAGTTTTCTAGTGTGGTCTGTAGTTGTGTGTAGATATCCTGGCACATCTAAAGTGTTGAGTGGTTCTAAGAGTAGAGTGATGCCTTCGGCTTCGGCCACTGGGGCCACCACCATCAAATTTCTAATAAATGTTTCCTCACATGCCTCTACAGCTATGCCATTCGGAACGCGTCCTGCCGTTATGTGAATGAATCGCCCTTCAAGATGGGTCACGTACTCTAATGCCAAATCAAAAGCATTTCTAAATTCAGCCTCACGTCCCGGCAGGGTTCCAAAGCCACGATCAGCATCACCCTCACCCGGCTGAGTATTCAAAAGTAGAAATTCAAGCCCATTTTCGTCCAGCCATGATTTAACCACTGTCTTTTTAAAATCATAGGGACGCAGAAATTCAACTGCCTTAAACCCTGCTGTAGCAGCGGCCCCGAAACGATCTCTCGGCTCCAGCTCAGGAAACATCGTTGTCAAATTAGCTGCAAATTTTGGCATCTTACCTCCTGCCACTTACCAGCGCCCAATGTAGGCTCAAAACTCTAAAAATTTTTACGATTCCGTGCTTCATCATAATACCTTTTTGAAATGTGAACACCGGACATTTTATGCTCTGTGAAAAACCATCAATTATAGGTGGTGTTGCTATTGCCACGATGGTTAGTCGATCTTGTAAGAGAGCCTCCGGAATTGGTCTCGGCCTGGTTTCTTTTTATCTGACAGCAATTTTTATTGATACCTCAACTAAGTTTCTGTCCGGATCGCAAGAATAAATCGAAGTGATTGTCCCAATGGCTCCAGAACGCTTATCAGGACCGGGCTCAATGCATACACCTTCAGATTTCAAGTGTCGGACTACATCTGCCATCGAATCTTTAGCTTTAAGACAGAAAGCCGACCCACCAACAGTCGGTTTGCAAACGCGATGACTAGGGCCAGAACCGGTCGGCGCATGCACATTAATCTTCTGGCTGCCACCGTGGAGTGCTTTCCGCCCTTCTCAAAATGTCTTTACCATTATACTAAAAACACGCTCGTAAAACTCACAAATAGTGTCCACATCTCTTACGTTTAGAACGAAATGACCTACATAGTGGAGTTCTACCTACCTTCATTTTCTTCTATTATCCTAGTCCCTGTCTGCGCCCATCGTAACGTTTTTGGATCGATTGCCACCAGTCTCTATTCTCTAGATACCAACTAACAGTTTGAGTGAGGCCTTCTTCAAAACTTCTGCTAGGATTCCAGCCAAGTTCACTTTTTAGCTTATCGCAGGATACCGAATAACGGTAGTCATGCCCTGGCCGATCAGGAACAAAGCGAATAAGGTCACGATAAGACGCAAAATTTCCGTTTGGAATTAACGAGTCGAGCACGTCACAAATACCCTCGACTACTTCTATGTTCTGTCTCTCGGCCTCTCCACCTATGTTATAAACTTCACCCGGCGCACCCTTGCTTAAAATGCAGTATAGTGCCGCAGCGTGATCCTCCACGTGCAGCCAATCCCTTATATTTTTCCCATCCCCGTAGACTGGTAATTGTCGCTCCTCAAGGCCAGCCAAAATCATGGTAGGAATCATCTTTTCAGGAAACTGGAATGGCCCGTAGTTATTTGAACAATTAGTAACAATCACGGGTAACTCGTAAGTATGATACCAGGCACGAGCAAAATGATCTGCCGCTGCTTTTGAGGCAGCGTAAGGCGAGTTAGGCCTGTATTGGCTATTCTCGGTAAATTGCCCCACTGCCCCAAGTGCCCCATATACCTCATCAGTTGAGACATGGAGAAACCGGAATTTTTCTCGTGCTGAGTCTGGCAAACCACACCAATACGAGCGAGCACATTCCAATAAAGTAAAGGTACCTCTCACATTTGTTTCTAGAAACGGTGCCGGCCCATCGATAGAACGGTCAACATGAGACTCCGCAGCTAAATGTATTACAGCATCGGGTTTATGTGCTTTGAAGATTCGGTCAACTATGGCTTCATCACAAATATCATGATGTTCGAAAATGTAGTTTGGGAGGTTTGACACTGACTCTACAGAAGACAAGTTACCAGCGTACGTAAGCTTGTCTAGGTTAATAATTCCGAATCCATAGTCTCGAGAAAAATGGCGCACCACTGCTGAGCCAATAAACCCTGCACCTCCTGTGATAAGAATTTTCATCCCTATTGATTGGGACAAATGAACTCGCTGGTCAAGGGCTATTGCTATTGAGCAAATAGCGGGGCAGGATTACATTGTTCTTTAAAAATTACACCACGGAGGTCTTCGCTATGCTTAGCAGCACTAATTCTACTCCCGTATGGCGCTCGTTAATGTTTGTGCCAGTAAACGTGGAACGCTATGTCTCCAAAGCCCACACTCGTGGCGCAGACGCGATTCAACTTGACGTTGAAGATAGTGTAGCTATCGCCGACAAGCCAGCGGCAAGGAAATTAATTCAAGAAGCTGCGGAGTCTGTTAGCCAGGCCGGTGCTGATGTAGTTGTCCGAATTAATCAGCCTCTTCGTATGGCGATACCCGACCTCGAGGAGTCCATCTCCCCTCGAGTCAAAGCAATAGCAGTTACAAAAGTCGATGGTCCCGGCCATATTCGACTGCTTTCTGAGGCAATTGATGAACTCGAGAGCGAAAGGGGCATGGATGTTGGTCATACCAAGCTAATCGCAATGGTTGAAACGGCAGCAGGTTTTCTTCGAATTGAAAATATTGCGAAAGCACATCCCCGCGTAGTTGCCATGAGTTTAGGAAGCGAAGATTTTGCAACTTCTATCGGTACTGACCCAGTAGCAGAAGTACTTACCTATCCTAAACAACAGGGGATTATAGCAGCCCGAGCAGCAGGAATTATCCCCTTAGGACTTATCGGCACGGTTGCAGACTATCAAGACATTGATGCAATGCGCGAGACCATACGTCGCTCTCGTCGGTTCGGTTTTCAGGGGGCATCTTGCGTTCACCCCAAAATTGTGGGGCTTCTTAACGAAGAGTTCAGACCAACCCCTCAGGAAGTTGAAAATGCAAAAAAAATTATCACCGCTTTTGAAGAGGCTGTTGCCGCAGGCCGCGCATCCTTAGAAGTGGATGGGAAAATGGTTGATTATCCGGTAGTTTATCGAGCAGAAAATCTCCTTGCAGCAGATAAAAATATTAAAGAGCGCGAAGAAATGATGAAGAATACAGCATCCTAAAAAACATAAATAATCCTAGTTGACACAGAAGGTCGTCGGCCATACCGTGATGATACGTGGTGATTTGGCCCGACCGGCTTGCGACCACGCAAATAATTCAGCTAAAAGGTCGGCATGTCTTCTTGAAAAGGCTCCGATCTTTCAGTAGAGCTTTTATGTTTTTGGACCTCCTGCGTTAAGTGAGTTCCCTCTTAAGGAGTATGACATGGCGGGTGACGGTAAAAAAATTGACCCCACTTGGCGAACTCAAACAAAGTTAGTTCGAGGCGGACTGGAGCGGAGCGTACACCGCGAAACCGCTGAGGCCATATATATGACGTCGGGTTTCGTTTACGATTCTGCAGAAGATGCAGAAGACGCTTTTAATGGCAGTACTGACCGTTACATCTACACGCGGTATGGCAATCCAACGGTAGCATCTTTTCAAAAACGAATGTGTTTACTCGAAGAAGCAGAAAACTGTACGGCAACATCAAGCGGCATGTCAGCAGTTTTCTATTCACTCCTAGCGCTTTTACGGGCGGGGGACCGTTTAGTCGCTTCAAAAGCTTTATTCGGATCATGTGATTATATCGTTTCAGAATTGCTCCCTCGCTATGGAGTAGAAACAGAGTTGGTATCCGGGACCAATATAGAACAATGGGAGCGGGCACTCTCTAAATCAACTCAGGCTGTGTTTGTTGAAACACCCTCGAACCCGACGCTCGAGATCATCGACTTACCAAAAGTAGCCGAGTTGGCACACACGGCAGGTGCAAAACTCGTGGTTGATAATGTGGTTGCAACACCAATCTTGCAGAAACCTCTCAAACTTGGTGCTGATGTTGTTATATATTCAGCAACAAAACATATTGATGGTCAGGGACGTGCCTTGGCAGGAGCTATTCTCGGCACTCAAGAGTATTATGAAGAATGTCTACAGCCGTTCATTCGTCATACCGGACCGTCATGCAGTCCTTTCAATGCATGGCTAATGTTAAAGGGGCTTGAAACGTTAGAACTTCGCATTGATCGTCATTGTAAAAATACAACTGACGTCGCACACTGGCTAGAGAAGCAGCATGGCATAGATAAGGTAATATATCCTGGCCTTCAGAGTCACCCACAATATGATATAGCGAAGAAACAAATGAGCGGTGCAGGGTCGGTCTTATCATTCCAACTGGAAGGCGGCAAACAACGGGCTTTTTCAGTGCTCAATGCCCTTCAAATGATAGACATATCGAACAACTTAGGTGATACAAAAAGTATTGTGACGCACCCGGCCACCACTACGCACCAAAGATTAACACCCGAGGGGCGGGGCGAGCTCGGCATTACTGACGGCCTAGTAAGACTTTCAGTTGGACTCGAAGATCCGCAGGACATTAAGGCCGACTTAGCTCAAGCATTGGCGCGGTAGTTACTTTGGGCAACAGCGCACGCACAGCACAGTTTCTTGGCCCTTTGGGTTCTATCTGTAATACACCACCCTTACTACCGAGCTTTTTTTGGTAAGAATAATATCATGCCCTTCGAACAACCCTGCGCGTCTGATTCAGGAGAAGCAAATGCCGCAGTTGCTGGGGTAGCTAACGTGCCAATTATTACGGACGAATGAATCTACTGCATATAGGATATTGATAAATCCGCAGATTTAAAGGGGCATAGAATTCGTTAAATTAAAACTCATGAAATTTCCTTCGATGGGCATGCTCCTATCTGGCTTATCTCATATAAAGGCTAAATGCATGACACCAGTCCTGGGTGAAGGCACCGCCACTGACATTCCGTGTTGGATGGAAGGATGCGTGGCCCGCATGGCCATTGACAATGTGAGTGAAAACAACGGTTTTTTTTAACTCACGCAATCGGTATTCGAAGAAAACCTACCATTTCATAATGACAATATCGTCCTCCCAAAAGGATATTGTCCATCTCTGGACCACAAGGTAATCACCGCACATTTGATCAAAACAGAAAAGTTTCACACTTAACTCTGTTTGGCCATTTGCACTCGAGCAATATGCGTGACTTGAAATTGTTCCACATGTTTAAGTGCTTCAAGAGCTATTGCGATGTTGCTGAGCTCGGCGAAGACTGGAATGCCTACACCCAAGGCCATCTCCGTGTACTTTTTCTTGCTCGCTTCCACATCAGGGTTTCCGTCAGAACGAAGGGCCAAAAGAAAATGGGCTTGACCGGGGTATTTTTTTTGGATGCGAAGTGCTGCGCCAATAAGATTTTCAAGCGGGTCGATAGGCCCACGCCCTACAAAAGCAGCCAGGTTAAGATGCATCGCGACTGCATCCGGCTTAAAATGGGTGTAAACGGCGTCCAAAACTTTTTCTGCAATGAGGCCATTCTCCTGTTGCAAGGTACCAACCGGTGCATCCACAGGGTTTGCAATGGAGGTGCCTGGCGGCATTTGTAAATCTTCTAGTGCCTGGATCGTATCAGCCTCAAATGGCTCCACCGATAACCCATGCCGAGCAAAATAGTCCGTAGCCAACACACTCGTGCCGCCGCCATTGCCAAACATGGCGATACGATTAGTTGGACGTTCACTTCGTGGAGCAAGGACCTGGAATGCCATTAAACAATCAAGGAAGTCATCTAATGTTTCAGCAAGGACACAACCGGTTTGTCGTTCCAAAGCTTCCCATACCTGTTCATTGCCAGCGAGTGAACCAGTATGTGAAGCCGCAGCTTTACGGCCCTCTGCAGTACGTCCACCCTTTAAAACCACAATCGGCTTTTGGCCTTTTGCCCGGTTAAGTAGTTCAAAAAAACGACGTCCATCCTGCACACCCTCGAGGTAAAGGCCAATCACCCTCGTTTGGTCGTCGGCAAGGTAAAATTCTAATATATCGTTTGGATTAATGTCAGCACAATTCCCAACAGTTACAAGCCCACTGTAGGCAATCCCACGCATTTGGCCGCGTTTAACTATATCAGTTCCAAGACCTCCCGACTGACTTATTACCCCAACGTTCCCAAGAGCACGCGGCGCGTTTTCAGGAAAAGTGAGACCGCCGCGCGGTGAATAGGTACCTAGACAATTTGGCCCAATTACCCGACATCCACCCGAGCGCGCTGACTCAACTAGTTCCGTTTGTAAAGCTATACCCTCCTCCACTTCACCAAAACCGCTTGATATTACCTGTGCATAGCTAACTCGACCATTCGCAGCCTCTATCAATGGTGGCACAGCGCTAGAACTAATTGCGATATATGCATAATCAACGGGATCCGGTGTCTCCCCAAGTGATGGGTATGCTTTTAAGCCATCAACCTCCGAAGCTTTTGGATGAATAGGATAGATACTTCCCGTATAACCAAATTCCGTGACACGTCGAATAAAAGTGTTGGCGATGGTGTGTCCGGAAGCCGATGCGCCAATTACCGCTATGGTATTTGGCTTGAAAAGCGGCTCGAACTTTTTACGGACGCTTTCATCAGAGAGTGGCTCTTGTGAGGGCGTGGCAGCAGGTGTATCAGCAAGAATAAATCTGGCGTCCACGGCAACGGCGCCATTATCAGAAACTATTAACGGGTTGATATCTGCCTCATCTACATCATCCGCTAGTTCAACCAATAAACCGCTATCGCCACCCATTTTCATCATCACGTCAATAATCGCATCTCGGTCTACTGGCAGTCGCCCGCGCGCACCATCTAATAGGGCTTTTCCTTTCAATTCGTTAAGCATTTCTGTCGCATCGGATCGATTGATCGGACACACCCGAAACGTTACATCGGACAATACTTCAACGAAAATACCGCCGAGGCCAACCATTATCATCGGGCCAAACTGGGGGTCACGTACTCCGCCCACAACCACCTCTTGTCCAGTAGGCGCCATCTCTTCAACAAGATAGCCTTCCACATTAGCTTGTGCTATCGCAGGCCTCTGAGCCATTTCAATAATTGCAGTTTTTACTTCCTCCGTGTCCTGTAGCCCAACCGCAACGCCACCAGCATCACTTTTATGTAGAATATCACGAGACACCACTTTTACCACAAGCGGAAATTTAAAACCCTTTAATGCATCTGTGATTGTCTCAACATCACTCACCACAGTGCTCTTCGGTACTGAAATACCATATTCTGAAAGCAACTTCTTGCCGTTCTCTTCGTCCAGCGCCGATCGGCCGGCATCTCTTGCTTCCTTAATTATCGCTGTATCTTTCATTTTCTTCCTCAGTAACTAGTTGGCCAGGTGCGCATCAAATGCTGTCCGACCCCATTAGTCTTTCGCAATTGGTATACATCAAGCATTCTTATCAAATAGTCCCTAGTCTCCTCAGGTTTGATGATATCCTGAACAGCAAAAATTGATGCCATATCCCATGGTTCTATATCCTGCTGAATTTCCGACAGTGCCTCGTTGTAACCATCATCACCATCCTCAACCCCATGCACTATTCGCGTTGCGAAACGAGGGTCCATGAAACTTACCTCAGCACTTGGCCATGCGACGAGGTCATCAGAATGCCGACCGCCACCCATAGCCACATAAGCACGACCATAACTTTTGCGCATGATAACAGTCAGAGTTGGCACAGTGAGAAGGCAGGTAGAGTTCATGAAATTCATTATTCTTCCGGGTGCGCGCTTCTTTTCCGCCTCAACACCGATAATGAAACCTGGCGTATCCACTAATTTAATGATTGGAATGTTAAAGCTGTCACACATAACTTGGAAATCAGTACATTTTTCGCATGCATCTGTATCCATTGCTCCACCACGATGCAGAGGGTTGTTTGCAATCACACCAACAGTTCGGCCTCCCAAACGGGCTAAGCATGTAACGACAGCCTTACCAAAGCGGCGTTTCATCTCGAAAACACTATCTTTGTCTACAATGACATCAATAATCTTATGCACATCATACACTTGGCTCCGTTTATCCGGTATAATGTCAGCTATATTTTCTATTTCTGACCCTGAGCCTTTGGTCACAGCTTCTGTTGGTGGTGCCTCCATATTGTGTGCGGGCATGTAACTCAGAAATTTTTTTATAGCCTCTAATGCTTCCTCATCTGTGTCGACTACCAGATCAATCAGTCCAGTTGTATCAGCGTGAAGTCTCCAACCACCAAGCTCCTCGAGATCAACCTCGGCGTGTATGGCCATAGATATTAACCGCGGACTTGAAACAGCCATAGTAGAGCCCTTACGCATCACAGCAAAATCAGAACAACATGAAAGCCATGCGGAAGAACCAAATGAATAACCTAGTGCTGCAGCACACCATGGTGTGTCTCTCATTCGCTGAAATTGTGTGATGTCATTACCGAGTAGGGCTCCCATACCCTTCGATCCCATAGCATCAGGCAACCGCGCGCCAGTCGATTCGCCAACAAAAATGACCGGCATACCGCATTCAGTAGCATATTTACGAACATGACCTACTTTTTTTGAATTTGTCGCGCTCGTGGATGAGCCCTTAACCGTAAAATCATTTACACTAACTGCGACCTCACGACCATCGACTTTTCCAAACCCCGTTACTTTTCCATCTGCCGGAGTTTTCCCCTTGTCAGCGGGGTTTACGCTTGCTTCACCTAACAGCCCAGTTTCAATAAAAGTTCCGTCGTCCAGCAAATATTCCATCCGCTCACGCGCGTGCATGACACCTTGTTTTTTTCGTTTAGCAAGCTTTTCAGCCCCCCCCATACCCAATGCTTTTTTTCTGCGATTCACCAAATCCTTGGTTAGATCATCTAAGCTTTTTTCTGAAGCGCCCATTTTATACTCCCCAATTCCGCACTTTTTTGATTGCCGATAAATAATGCATATGAATTAAAAACCGCCATCGTTTACTTTGTGAAGCTTTACGGTAGATAAAGCCCGCCGTTTACATGAATGGTTTGTCCAGTTATGTACGATGCCTCCGGTGTGCAAAGATAACGTATCATACTCGCTGGTTCCTTAGGGTTACCCTCGCGCCCCCATAAGGGCATACTTCCTGAGGGATGTGGAATGCGGGTATCGCGAGAAGTACCCTGCTCCGTGTTTATATTACCCGGGACCACACAGTTGACCCGAATACCAAAGGGCGCAAGTTCTACCGCAAGCCCTTTAGAAAAGCCAATCACACCTGCCTTTGCTGCTGTTACATGACAGCGTTCAACGTGCCCTTGATGTGCCGAAACACCACCCATATTGATTATCGCTCCACCCCCAGCCGCTTTTATATGCGGGACCGCTGCATGAGTGCAAAGAAAGGCCCCTTCCAGTATAACTTTATGTGCGTCTCTCCATCTTTCTAATGTCATATCCTGAAACGCAAAATGCCGACGTACTGCGGCACTATTAACCAGAAAATCGAGACGCCCTAAGTTTCTTACAGTATCTGCTACAAATTTGCGAACTTGCTTTTCATCCCGTACATCCATCAAACGATGGAAACAACGAGACCCACAGACATCGACCAGTCGGGCAGTCTCTTTTAGCCCATCCTTATTCTGTAATGTGCAGATAGAGACATCTGCACCTTCATTAGCCATCATTACAGCCGCTTCCCGGGCGATATTCTTAGCCGCGCCCGTTATCATCACTACTTTTCCCCGAAGTTTTCCTTCTTTCTTCATAATCGGTATTAACTATTCGAGTTCATAACCATGTTTCCTCAAAAAATTGGAGAATCCAGGTCGCTCGGGCAACGAGAGCTGACGAGTAACATTCTCCGACCATGAGCAAAAATCA
>Ga0163109_10000313_pt1 | contig 39227 bp, 34 predicted proteins | sample CRUFie1St13metaG_FD_108704 | JGI IMG/M metagenome (GOLD analysis project Ga0163109, IMG submission 108704) | Marine microbial communities from the Costa Rica Dome - CRUD Field 142mm St13 metaG | ecosystem: Environmental > Aquatic > Marine > Oceanic > Photic zone | place: Costa Rica: the Eastern...
CGCGCTGAATATTCCATAACTTTTTGTTGCTTTGTTTGATAGAAACCATGAACGTTAAAGGACTTTTTTCCCTCAAACACCACAAAGACGAAACGTCAAGATACATTGCATTTTTCGTTCGCATTCTCTTGGTGTATATAATTTGGTTTTCTTTCAGAGAGCTTATGGAGAAATCTTCTTGGCTACGCCCATTGTGGGACGACTTACATTTCTTTTTTTCAAAATACTATATTCTTATGGCGAGGCCGTTTCTAGAAATGTTGATTGAGGCGCCTCTTTATGTAAACACTTCAAATATATTTCTACCCGGAGGAGCCCAACCGCTGTATGTTGCCCCTCACTGTGTAGGTATTGCTCCAATGGCGATCATGAGCCTTGTATTTTGGTGGAACATTCTACCCTTAAAGCGCCGTTTAAGGTTTTGGATTTATGCGATGTGCACTATTGTTTTTCTGAATTGGTTTCGTATTACAACCCTTGGATATATGCTCCATGCGGGCTGGAAGCAGTTCTTTTATTTCAGCCATTCGTACACTTATATTTTAATGATTTATGGCGCACTATTTTGGGTTATGTTGGCTTTTTACAAACCATATTTTGATCACCCATCTTTGGAAAACCCAGAGCAATGAAAAGGCAGAAGGACATCTTTATTCACGAGACAGCGGTAGTCGACGAACCGATTGAGCTGGGTGAGGGCACCAAGGTCTGGCACTTTACACATGTAATGTCGAATGCTAAGATTGGAAAGGGGTGTAGTTTGGGTCAAAATGTCTTTGTAGCTTCAAAAGTTACCCTTGGCAACAACGTAAAGGTTCAAAACAACGTGTCCATCTATGAGGGGGTGATTTGTGAAGATGATGTTTTTTTAGGCCCATCAATGGTGTTTACTAATGTTATAAACCCTAGGGCTCATGTGGTAAGAAAGGAGGAATACAAAACAACTCTAGTTAGGCGGGGTGTCACAATTGGTGCAAACGCAACGATTGTCTGTGGTATTGAGCTAGGGGAGTTTTCCTTTGTGGGGGCGGGCTCTACGGTTACAAAAGATGTAAAACCGTTTCAAATGGTTTATGGATGCCCTGCCACACACAAGGGCTGGGTAAGTCGACTAGGTCACAGGTTGGATTTAGATCAAATCGGCGACGAGGCAAAGTGTCCTCAAGGTACAGAGGTGTATAAGTTAACCCGTAAGGGTCTAATTGTTTTGTAATGCAAGAAGGGCATGTTAAACATTCGAAACGGTTTGCCTTGATTGGCGGTGCTGGCTATGTTGCTCCACGGCACTACAAAGCGATAGCTGACCTAGGACAAGATTTGGTTGCGGTGTTTGACATTAATGACAGTATAGGTGTTCTCGACCAGTATGCTCCGGGAGCTCATTTTTTCACTTCTTTTGAGCGTTTTGACAGGTTTTTAGATAAACAAAGACAATTAGGTACACCAATAACACACCTGGTGGTTTGCAGTCCGAATCACCTTCATGATGCCCATATACGTTTTGGTCTTAGACAAGATATGGATGTGATTTGTGAAAAACCCATAGTAATTAATAGTAAAAACGTAGAAGGGCTTTTGCAAATGCAAGCTGAAACAGGCAAAAGGATACACCCCATACTTCAATTAAGAAAACACCCATCAGTGCTCCAGTGGAAGAGTGAACTTGAAAAGGCACAAAGCAACGAGATAAAAGAAGTGGAGCTAACTTATATAACCCCTAGGGGCAATTGGTACTTTACTTCTTGGAAAGGCATTCTAGAAAAGTCAGGAGGCTTGGCCACAAACATCGGCATTCATTTCTTCGACATGCTAATATGGGTCTTTGGCCCAGTGGTTAAATTTTCGGTACACCTAAGAAGTCATGACAGAGAGTCCGGCCTACTAGTTTTTAAAAATGCTAGGGTTAGGTATTTTCTCTCCATAGACGGGGCTGTTAGCCCCAATCACACAAAAGGTAAGCCCACAGGAACATACAGGTCTTTAACCATCGACAACAAAGAAGTAGTTTTTAGTGATGGGTTTATGGATTTACACACTGAGGTATATAGGGATATATTAGATAAGAAGGGGTGTACAATTGAGGACGCACATGCGGCCATAGACTTATTAACAAAAATGCGCAAGGTTGAGGCGAGCCTGCCTTTGAATAGCAACGAGGCACACCCGCTTATTGATAGCAAACAGCCACCCCACCCCTTTACTTTATAATGTCGTTGTAGATATTGTTGTAAGATGCTATGCCCTGGTTAACATCAAACCATTTTTTTGCAGTAGGTCTACACTGACGTGATAAGGAGTCTCGAAAACCCGTATCGGAAAAAACCCTTGCAACAGCTTGGTAGGAAGAAGTGTTCAAATCATTTACAATTAGTGAGCTATCAATCTCCTTGATTACCCTATCGGTATCCCCCACCCCTCTGTTGCAAATAACAGGCAGGCCCATGGAGAGCATCTCACCCTGTTTGACAGGCGAGGATGCTGACTTGGAAAAAACAGGAAGAATAAAAAAAAGCCCAACATCAAACATGGCCATGTGCTCAGGAACATTGTCATAGCTGGTTGATTGAGTTCTAACGGACTCTTTGGGTATACCTCTTTTAGACAACATGGGCAGCAAGTCATCTTGACTGATGTTGGACAAGAAGAAAAGCTTTAAGTTTTTTTCTTGTTGACTCCATTGTGCAAAAGCATCGAGCATTTCATCCAACATGTACCAAGTGCCCAATGACCCAACGTAGCCAATGACGAGGTCTTCTTCCTTTAGATTATAGGTTTTCCTTAACTGGTTTTTGTCTGTGGTAGAGTATTTTGAGGGATCAAAGTGGTCTAAATCTGCACAACAGGGTATGACTGAAATGATTTCCTCGAAATTCTTAATGTGATTCCAGCTCTCAATGATTTTCTTACCCTTATGGGTTAGCGACACGATGTGTTCTGCATTAAAAAGAAGCCTTTTCTCAAGGTGTTTTACTCGAAGGTATACAAGGCGATATAGAGGGTTTTTGGTCGGCCAAAGCCCCCCCTCTTTCCTTTCATCAGGCCAAAATCCCCGCATATCAAAAACAAAGGGTATACCCAACTGTTTTTTAATTTGAAGACCAACCCAACCCGCCATATAGCTTCGACAGTGCGTGAGGTCAATCTGCTTTTTTGCTATAATTTGTTTTGCAAGTTGCTTGATTCTGCGTCTTTGGATAAGGGGCTGTAGGATCGGGGGTTTATTTTTGTATGGGATGTGGTCCCACGAAATATTGTGTGATCCAAGTATTTTTTCAACAGCTCGGCCCTCACGCTTTAGATGTTTGACTTTTTCTTGAGACAAGATGTGTATCGAATGGCCACAGTGGCTTAAACCTTTCAGATAAGGCAGAATTTGAGACCTTCCAAGGGGGTCGGTAATTCCATCAAAGGTGATATAGAGAATATTGGCCATGAGGTGTTAGGTGCGCTGTTTTTCTTTTTCCAGCCACTGATGTAGCATGGCCAATAAAAATATACGATGATATAAATACTCTTCACCACGTTCAAAGAAACGTCGTTTATATTGTTCAACAAGACTAGGAAACACCCAGCCATGATTACGCACAACATCATCTTTGAGATATTGCTCAACCCAAGGCCTTAAAGGCCCTTTTATATATTGAGCAAGGGGAACGCTGAAACCCTGTTTGGGTCGATTAAACAAGCCTTCTGGGACATGATCAAAAAGAATGTCTTTAAGAATATATTTTGTAACAGATTTTCTTTTTTTCCAGGAAAGGGGCAACCCTATAGCAAATTCAACGATACGATGGTCTAAAAGGGGAACCCTTACCTCTAAGCTACTTGCCATAGACGCACGATCTACTTTGACGAGCAGGTCATCAGGCAGATACCATGAATAATCAAAAAAGGCCTGCTTTTCTTGGGCAATCATCCACGATGGCAAGGGTGGACAAGGTGATAAACCTTTATTCTCGACAACTAAATTGGCCACCTCGACTTCGCTGAAAAGATATTGTTCTTGAGAAAATATGTGTCGTTGTCTTTGTTCTTTGTCGTGTGGCCCAAAAAGCCCAAAGGCACGCTTATATCGAGAGGCACCAAAAGCATCTACCACGGGCTTGGCAATGCGCCCGGCCATGGCAAGATAGGGGTTGCTGAGTCTCTGGGCCCATGTATACATGCCATATCCCATAAAGCCTTCGTCGCCCCCATCGCCCGAAAGGGCAACAGTTACATGTTCCCTGGCAAATTGAGAGACTAGGCTTGTGGGAAGAAGTGAGGTATCTCCAAAGGGCTGATCAACCAAAGCTAAATAGTTTGAAAAAATATCGATTAAGTGTCCCTGATCAAACATTTTATTATAGTGATCACTTCCAATGTGTTGGGCTACGTGATCGGCGAAAACAGATTCATTAAACATGTTTTCCTCAAAGCCAATAGAAAATGTTTTTAGGGGGCTTCCATGAATGTTTTGCGCAATCGAAGCAACTAGGCTAGAGTCAATCCCACCGCTTAAAAAGCACCCGAGTGGAACATCAGATATGAGCCTCTCTTCAACGCCTTGATACAATAACTTCCTAAGTTGATTTTTGGCTTGGCCATAGGACTTCGAAAGCGCTGGTTTTTTATGAAAAACATCATGTAGCACATAATAGTCATGATGTGATACTTGCTGGTTTTCTATTTGTATATATTGCCCAGGTCGAACTTTGTAGACCCCATTATAAAACGTATTCGTTTCAGGGACAAAACCAAGACTTAAATAGTCCCCTAGATACTTGTTGGAAGGCACTAAGGGGGTAAGGGCCTTTAACCCCTTGATTTCAGAGGAAAAGAAAAACCCATTGGGGTTTTGAGTATAAAAAAGAGGCTTGATTCCCATGCGGTCTCTTGCCAAAAACAACGATTCGTTGTTTTTATTCCAAATGGCAATGGAGAACATTCCCTGAAGAAGCGATAGCATTTTAACGCCCATTTTTTGATAAAGCAGAAGTACTACCTCGCTATCAGAGTTACTTACACAGGGCAGGGCGTGGTCTTTACGAAGCTTACGGTAATTATATATTTCACCATTAAATACCATGGTATACTGACCACAGGGGCTTTTTAGGGGTTGATTACCAAGTTCAGAGGTGTCCAAAATACTCAAACGGTAGTGCCAAAACGAACAATTTCCAACTCTTGAAAAACCAAAATTATCGGGTCCTCTATGCTGTAAGACACTCTGGATTTCTTGGGCTCCGGGCCTTTCTGCCTCTCTTCCGATATGTCCAAGTATTCCACACATTAGGTCAGTATATGTTTAAGTGCGTGGGCAAGTTCTTGGGTGCTCGCCTGCCGAGTATAGGAGAGTTCTTTTTCTTCCCGCAGGGTAGACCCTTCTTTTTGCCAGAGACCATACAAATCAGCCAACGAATGTTCTACCTCTTGTGCGGTATTGCAAAGTACGCCAAGGTTAGTTTCTTGAAGGATGTTTTCCAATACTCCCTGATCGTTTTCTACAAAGAGAATTGGCTTTCTGTGGGGAAGATAGTCAAATACCTTAGCGCTAAGCCATTCGGCACCTGGGGCCGACAACAATAAAAGGGTGTCCGCGCTGTGCAGGCGATTCATCACGTTGTCATAAGGCAACCTAGCCGTTACCTCGAAATGTGGAATTAGTGATGGGTGATATGACAATAGACGCGTAACCATTTCGGGATAAAAAGATAATCCATAAAACACAGCTTTTATTTTAGCCCCGGAGTTGTGGGTTACAAATAGACGCATACCCTCCAAAAAGGTATCTAGGCGTTGATAGTCATAAAATCTTCCTGCATAGGCAATGGTAAAAACATCATTGGGCGGTTGTTCTTTAAGTCGTTCAAGGACGTCCAAGTCAAAGCCATTGTAGATTACCCTTCTCTCTTCAGATTTTTTTCGGGTTTTAGGGATTTTCTTCAGGTATGACGGAGAGGCGGCGGTAATCATTCGGGCTCCAGATATGTTTTTTCGCTCACAGGATTTATGTATATGTCCCACCATATTTTGAAGAAAGGAAGGCTTGTTTTGTTCCTGATTTGAGGTCCACCCGTCCCTGTAGTCAAGGATGACAGGTATGTTGTGTTTTTTACCAAGTTTTCTTGCATAGGTATGTAAGACAAAGGGCTCTCCTGTGGCCAATATGGCATCTACATTAAGATCCATTAAACGCTGTTTGGCCTCTTTGTATATAAAGTATTTGCCCCCCATAGGCAACACAATGTGTTCTCCAATATTTATACAAAATGAAAGCATTTTTCGGAGAGCCCTCATTTGATGCATACCGTATTTGGTAAGAATCCTATCCCGTAATCCAGGCCGAAAAGGAAGGCGGATAATATGATGTGTTTTTTGTCGGTCATCTGAAGCAACCTTGTTTTCGCTAGGCTTTGCGCATTCAATAGCTGTTGCGATATTGTTATTCCAGTGACGTGTTATAACAACCGGATAAATACCATGTTCATGAAGATATTTTATCCAGAACCACGGCCTTTGTCCGCCAATGGATTCATTGGGAGGAAAATCATAGGCCAGAATAAGAATTCGATACTCAGACATAGGGGATACTGAAGAATTGTACCTACTTTAAAGGTAGTCATGAATTCTTCAAACCCATCTCTTGATTCTCAACGAATCCTCGTGTTTATTACAGCTGAGTATCCATTTGGAAAACAAGAGACATTTATAGAAGACGAAATAAACTTCTTGTCCGACGCATTTGACCAAGTTATAGTTTTGCCTAAAAACACGCCAGGACCACCAAGAAAGATGCCGAAAAACTGCATCATAGGTACACCTTTTGCACAAAGATCGCGGCCCCGAAATATGGCTCTTTTTTGGAACGAAATGTTGAATCTTCGCGGCCACCTTACAAGAACTAAAATAGCGTATAGGTCGTGGCAAGGTGTTGGCAGGAGGGCTGCACAAATCAAAGCTTCGGTTTATGAGGTAAAAGGAGAAATTATTTATTATAGTTATTGGCTTGATGAGGGTGCTGTGGCGATTGCACAGCTTGGACAATCCGAGGGCCATTTGGCAGTAAGCCGTGCTCACGGTTGGGATGTATATCCAGAGAGGCACCCCCATAAGTACTTACCATTTAGACGTTTTTTATCGACATCCCCACTTTCTGTTTTTCCCATATCAAACGATGGTTTAAGCGCCCTTAAGCGGCAGGGTTTTCAGAACCTTAAGTGCTCCTATTTGGGAACGAACTTCTCAAAAAAGAGCATATCAATTGGAGATGAACAAAATCCACAACAAAAGATATTGGTTTCCGTGTCTTCCATCATTGAGCTAAAACGCGTCCAAAGAATTGCTGAGATTTTTTTACAACTAAAAGCGCTAGATCCCAGTTGGGAATGGCATCATTTTGGGGATGGACCCCTAGAGGGTGTGTTAAGAATTTGGCTAGAAGGGAAGGCGACAGAAAGCTATTACCTGCATGGCCGGCAATCAAATAAAACTGTACGCGAATGGCTCTTTAATCACAAGGATATAGCACTTTTTATCAATCAAAGCACAACAGAGGGCCTACCAGTGTCTATGATGGAGGCTATGAGTTACGGCATTCCATGTGTGGGCACAGAAGTTGGAGGTGTTTCTGAGATTATTACACACAAACACAATGGCCTATTACACAAAGCAGATGAGAACACAGAACAAGTAGCCATGGACATCTCACAGATCGAATCAGCACATTTCGTTGCCATGAGAAAATGCGCTAGGATAACCTGGGAAAAGAGCTTTGATGCAGAAAAGAATTACAAAGGCTTTATAAAGGAGCTCACCACTTTATCTAGAGCAACGCCGCTTCATAAAGTTTAGCGAGCTTTTGGCAATAGGGTCCGATGTCGTATTTTGCTGCAGTTCTAATTGCCCCCTTTTGCAGGGAGGCAAGGAGTTCTTTGTCCTGCCAAACAGCCATGATTTTTTCGGCAAACACCTTCGGGTTAGTGTCTTTGGGAAGGAGATAACCATTTACCCCGTCCTCCACAATGTCCCGGTTTCCTCCTGCATCTAATGCAATTACGGGTAGTCCCGCAGCCATCGCTTCTACCAAGACCAAACCAAAGGGTTCATACTTGGCCGAATGGACATAGACTTCGCCCTTCCAAAGATACTGAGCAACGTTGCTTACGTTCCCAGTGGCTGTAACACAAGGGACCACCCCTAGTTCTTTCGACATATTTAGGAAAGGCACCTTAAGATCACCATCGCCCAGACAGGTGAGGTGCGCTTGGACTTTTGGATTGGCTTTTAGGTGTTTTAGAACAAGTAAGAGGTATGCTTGATTTTTTTTGGCCTGAAAACTTCCAACATTTATAAGGCTTAAGGGGTCTTTGCTTAACCGCTTTGTTGGGCGGGTAAACTTTTCGACATCAATCGCATTCCGAAGTAGGGAGATCTTTCCATCCAATCCTTTAGATTCTTCAAAATATTTTTTTTCACTTTCTGAAATGGCGAGAAAATGTTGGGGCTGGTTTTTTTTATAGAGTCGCCTCAAAACCCTGTATTCATACCACGCAACATACCATGATTTACTCCATGGAGCCCATCCTGAGGGAGGCCTGATCCTCGACATAGAGTCGTGGCAATGGCTAAACCAAGCCACTTTATGATCTTTGGACAATGCGGCCAGTCGGCTAACAAACTCAGCCTCTTGAAGGTGAGAGTGAATGATGTCAGGATTAAAGCATTTTAAAACCCGGTGAAGCTTTTGGGGATATTTTTTGGAGTGCCGTAGAAATCGCAAAACAAAATCTTCATTTAAATACTCAATAGAAAAGGTTGGGTTTTGTGGCAATTTGTGTCCACCTTCTTTATGTAACACAACGAGCTTAACTGTATGGTCCATTTTTCCTAAAACCTGGCATATATCAATGACCAATCGTTCAGCGCCCCCTATATTCAAACTGGGTATAATGTGAAGAATACGCATAAAATGTCCCGTTTTAAGAGATGATATTTTGGCGAGCCAAAATGCTTTTAATTGCCCCGAAGTAGTTGTAATCAACAGGACCCAAGCAAGGAACCCCCATAGCCTCGCTTTCTGACACCACTAGCCCCCAGGATTCAGAGTAGCTGCAATAAAGATTTAAGTCCATGGAGCCTAAAATTTGAAGGAATGTTTCCCGAGGCAAATTCTTACCGTGCTCCACGATGCGATCTTCTTGGTCTATATATCGAAATACACTTTTATCGGCTACATGAACAATTGACCGCTCGATAAGCAAGGCATGGGCAACTTGATTGTGTAGGTTTTTGTTGAAGGTGTCCCCCCCAAAAACACCTATATGAATGAAGTTGGGGTCGAGGTCTATTTTGGTCTTTAGGGGCTTTATGTTGGGCTGTGGAATATCAAGACTATAGCAATGAAAACCAAGAATTTTTTCCATGGTCATAGCCATGTCCTTGCTTATAAATCCTACTTTATGGATGGCACCCCCCAAAGCAAGGTTGGTAATCTCTGCAAAGCGAAGTTGGTTTTTTGGGTTATGTAATTCTGCAAAGGTTCCGTGATAAATAACCTCGATTTGGGTGTGTTCTTTAAGTTGTTGAACCCAGGATGCTCCGTATTCTGCAAAGCCACTGAATATAACCGTCTTGAACTCAAGATTAGCGATGGAATTTAACAGGTCTGCTTGTTGATTTGATGAAAGCATACATGAAGAGAATTCTTGGGGAATCTCTAGAGATTCTTCAGGGAATATTAGTGTTGTGGCAATATTTATCCCTAGCCAATTGGCGCCCGTATTTTGCCCATATAAAACAACGCGGTCACCGTTCTTGCGAATTTTCTCTAAGTCGGCAAGAAGGCTCTTAAACACCTTAGAAGGGGTGTGGCGCTTTTTAAATTTCTTCAGCAACATAGTTTAAGTATTTTCCCTTAGAGGGTTTGCTTCCTCTCACTAGCTGAAAATAGTAATTGGAGAATAGCTTTTGCTCATAAATCAATTCTTTGTAGCGTTTTACGTTCTTCTTTTTTGTTAAATGTAAGTTCAACTTAAAATTGATCCAATGTAAAATACCCCCGACGATATAAGATACTTTTGAGTGCGTTTTAAGCAGAAAAAGGTATTGAGAAATTATAATTTGGGCGCTTTTGTTTGAAAACTTAGAAGTGCTAGCACTGTTTACGTGTATTATTTCAGTTTCACCGCAAAGCCTGTTGTTAAATCCTCTTTTTTTCCACCGAAAGCTCCACTCCATGTCTTCATAGTAAAGAAAAAAGGTTTCATCCAAAAACAAGTTTTCTTTTATAAGCACTTCTTTATTTACCATAACACAAGCCCCGCTGACAAAGTCAACGAAATGGTTCACATAGTGTAGCTTTTGGGCCGTGTAGGTTTTTTTGGTATTCCTCTTGCGTAATGCCCATATATAAAGGGGGTTTTGTCTTAAAATATGTTGTAGGCGATAAAAACCCCTGCCAGAACCATACTCAAAGACATGACCATTTTCCGGATTAATAATTCGACACCCCATGAGTCCAAGTTTTTCTTTTTTTTCATAGAGTTGATAGTTCGTGACCATGGTGCTTAAAAATCCAGGGACAATGGTACTATCTGGGTTAATTAAAAGAATATATTTTCCCTTGGCAAGTCGTATCCCAACGTTGTTTGCACGCGCAAATCCCGCATTGTATCCTGTGTCAATACATTGTACATTCGGCAGCTTTTTCAAATCATCTCTAACAGGAGGAGTAAGTCCTCCATTGTCCACCACAAGTATCTCAAGAGGCCCATCATACGTGTCTTGAAGTATACTCTTTATACAAGCAAGTAAAAGTCTCGGTGTTCTGTAGTGAACAATGATAATCGACAAGAGGGGTTTGGGTTCACTCATGATACAAGGTGCAAATCAAGAAGATTTATAAAATGAGTGCTTTAACCACCGCAGAGGGGCAAGAATTGCCCGCCCGATTTTGTAACTGCGCTCCTTGTGTATACCTTGTAAAGCATAAAAGAGACGTTCGTGATGTTGAGCGTAAAGATCAGCGTGCTTTTTATGGATATAATGATCAATTTCCCTTTTATTGGGGTTGGCCGAAAGAGTGGTTCGAGAGTGCTTTAAAACACGTACAGCAAGAAAAGGGCTATCCAAACATTTTATTTCCCAGGTTTCCGAGGCAAGTACGCGAATCCAAAACTCCCAATCTTCCAATCCGGGCTTGCTTAACTCAGGGTCGTAAAGACCCACATCGCCTATCATACTTTTTCTAATAACCGCGGTGACGGGAAACTGGTTATATATGAGTTGGGCATCAATGCCTCGATTTATGGATAGCTGACTTCCTGATTTTTCTCCAAAAAATCGCGTTCTCCCAACAACAGCCCCAATAAAGGGGTCCTCTTCTAATATTTTAAGCGCTTGAAGATGGCAATCCCCTTCTATAAGGTCGTCGGCATCAAGGGGTATGATAAAATCACCCGTTGATTTCTCAATGCCAACATTTCTTGCAATGGAGGGCCCACTATTATCAATATTTATAATTGAAAGCTCAAAGTGGGACTGTAGGTTTCGCAGGGTTTTAATAGAAGCATCGCATGTTGATCCATCATTAATCACAATTATCTCAAAATTTGGATATTTCAGGGCAGCAATGGAGGCCAAGGTCTCTTTCAACGTGTTTCCTGCGTTGTAAAAAGGAATAATGAAGGAAATCTTTGGAAAATGTTTCATAACAAGTGAGCTATTATGATTTGATGAAACGCATCGCCCATTACAGCCGTGTCAATAGGCACATTTAAGGTAGGCACAAAATTCTGATTATGCTTTTTTTGTACTTGCGCCTCAATAAGATTTGCCAATTGGTCGTGGTTACCAACCTGAAAGAAGCCCTTATGGTGAGATCCAAACAACTCAATGTTCGGGGGAATATTTGTGGTAAGTGTTGGTTTTTCAGCTAATGCATATTCTATCAACGTATTCGACAGCCCTTCGGATGTGGTAGATAAGACACACAAATCGGCATCACGTATACAGCCCTGAGGAGAATTAATAGCCCCGTAAAAGAAAACATGGTTTTTCAGGGCAAGCTCAGAGACCAGATCATGGCAGGCCTGCCATGTTGTTCCACCAGGATTTCGACCGACAAGATGTAAATGAGCGTTCAAACCACGTTCAATGACTATGCTTAGGGCCTTTATAAGGGTGGTAAAATCTTTTTCTTCAAAAAAGCTTGCCAGGTGCAAAATAGACAACATGCTATCTGGGGCTTTTTTTAAAGATGGGCATGTTTGATTTGTGGGCCCTTGGCTCGGCCTTCGACCATTATAAATGGTTTTACATGGAGTCTTAATTTTATCGCCCCATCGTTCTTGGAGTTTTTCAATCACATAATTTGAATTGCCTATAATTTGGTGTGTCCACCGTCTTGCAAGTCGCTCACCACGACCAAAATCTACAATATCAACGGAACGCTGATTCCAAATTCGAAGGCGAGTACCAGCAAACCCTGCTGCCAAATTTCCTAGAACATTAGGCACCAGAGTAAAGGGTATTACCACATCTATTTTATATCTGAATAGTTTTCGGCTTAGGGAAAGAATACTCCTTGTGGCCCTTGGTTTAAGATGGAGAATGTCTTGAAAATGCACTGGATGGTTTTTACAGACAACCGCTGCATTTAGGAGAGATTTATCAAGGTGGTTTGGGCCTTGCGAACAGTTAATGAGCATGACCTCATGTCCCCTGCCTACGAGATAGTCAGAAAGAAGCAAGGCCTGCGTTTCGGCACCACCTACAGTAAAAGAGGGAAGTAGTATAGCTATCCTTGCCATTGCTCTACATAGTTGATTAAGGAATCCACAAAGCCCCCATACATCTCTAAAAATTCATCATAGCCATGGACACGGGGTTTGTTGTTTCTTAGAAAAGATTGAACCCCTTGATTATAGGGAAGATTGTTTTTCTTGAACAAGTCTTTAATGGGGCTGTAGGATGCAAAAAGGTCTTCATAGATATATGTTTGGACGGGCTTTCCTTTCCACACGCCGACGTCTAGTTTAATATTTCGCACAAAAAAAGCCCATAGACACCCTGCGAGCGCTTTTTCACGAAGCGCCTCCTTGTGTTTACAGTAAATAGCCAATAACTTTTCATCCCACAAAGCAGACCACGCCTCGCGCTCATTCCAGGTATTAAATTCTCCCCGCTCCATTTTCTTTGAATAAGAGAATATTACAGAAAGAGGATTACGTGTCAGGTGAATGACTTGACAGGTTGGGTCAATTTGATATAGCAGGCCTAATCGAGAAAAGTCCGTGTACTTAAACAAAAAGCGCTGTCGCCCGCTTTCTTCAAGTATATTGTCAATGGCACCCCTAAAGGCGCCAATTTCTTCAGCGCTATAGTTTCTTTTGGGTTTACTTCCTCGATCAATTTTCCACTGAAAACCGGGTAAATAGTGATTGTAGAAGGCCCAAGATTCTACAGGAAGGGCGTGTTCATAGCGACGCTTGGCATATCGAAGTCCTCCTAATAGTGGCGTGTCAAATACCCTTAAGTCTCTTGATTTTAATAGGTTGTTGGGTGCGGCGTTTTGACTTGCACTGACATATCCCAGGGTGTGGCAAGACGCCAAAAGACGAAGCAGATAGGTGGTTCCTGAGCGCGGGCAACCTATGATGACAAGACTATTTTTCATGGACAAACAAGTTGTTGATCGCCGCCATTGTTTTTTCTCCCATGATATTAATGCTAAACGTCTTTTTGGCGTAGTCGTAATTCTCTTTACCTAGTTGCCTGGCCAATTGTGGGTTTTGGGCTATTTGTAAAAGCCTATCGGCAAAATCCTTGGCATCTTTGCTCAGACAAACCTGCTCTTCGGTAGCCCGCCCACCAAGTGCCTCTAGGTTTCCTTCTATATTATTAGCCACAATGGGCAATTTGGCAAACATGGCTTCAACAATAGCATTTGGCATCCCCTCGATATTTGAACTAAAGGCAAAGGCAGAGCATTGACCTAAAAGCGAGGAGATGTTTTCTACAGCCCCCAAGAACGACACTGTATGTGGCGCACAAACATCCTCTGCATACTCTAGGACGTTTCTCCCAAAAGTGGAGTCGTTTTTTCCGGCGATGTAGAGGTGGGCATCGGGAAAATTTTTGATAAAAATTGCCCAGGCCTCCAAGAGGGTTTTGTGGTCTTTTCTCTCTTCTACATGGGCGACCATAACGACATTGAACTTTGTTGAATCAACATCAATCTTCAGGGCCTCGCGGTCGACATTACCATCCTTTTCTTCATCAAATCCATTGGGCACAAAAACAGCTTTGCTTGAAGGAATACCAAATTCATCGATTAAATATTGAGCGGCGTGTTGGGAATTACTGATATAGAGATCGGCATTAGAAACAAAGGAATAGTTCGTCGCGTTAAGCATGTGTATATCGTTGCTTGTTTGTTGAGACCATATAAGACGGTAGCCACCATACTTTTTTACTTTTGCCGCAAAATGATTGGCTTCGAGGTTAAAACTGATTACAATATCGATGCTTCGTCTGCGAAAGACCATACCAGCCCGTATCGTTTTAACTGGAAGTATAGCCCCGCTATTACTGATGTTTTTTGAAATTATCTCTGAAGAAATGTGGTATTGAGATAGCTCTTCTTCTAACTCTCCACTGCCTTTTCTAAAGACCCAGAAGGACACGTTGTGGTCGGTCTCCTTGTGTAAATACCTTGCAAGTAGCAGGGCGTGTTTCTCTGCCCCCCCTTTGGTGTAAGATGTAGTAAGAATTACAATATTCATGATTTTGCAAGCCAGGTGTGTAATACAAAAAGCAGCCAGACAGGACCACTGATGGATGTGGCGCGCGGATAATTTCTAGATTGAAGTATCAGCTTTAAACCCTCCATGTCGAAATAGCTAGCTAGAGGAGAGTTTGTGGATAGCATCTCTCCTTCAATTTGACGATACATAGGGTTTTCTTCTCTAAACCATTCATCGAGGGGCAGTCCAAAGCCCGCTTTGCGGCGATATAAGAACTCTTGATCAAAGTGTTTTTGTAATAAGAGTTTTAATATCCGTTTTCCGGTCAACCCTCCCTTTCCTTTGTCAACAAGCATGTTTTGGGGCACTTTCTGAAGGAGTCCATGAATGCCAACATCTATGAAAGGGGGCCGAACTTCTAGGGAGTTCATCATGCTTGCCAAGTCGACCTTCTTTAAGATATCATCACAGAGGTAGCTTCTGATATCCATCGTTTTCGCTTGGTTAAGCACCCCCATTTTACGAGATCTGTCGTGGGCATCTTCAACAAGAGGTAAAGAAGAGTCTACGTACGATGCGTATTCTGAAGACCACAGGATTTCCCGAACCTCAGGTTTGAGATAATCAAAAAGTCCCAAATAGCCTGCAGGCGTGTTTTTTGGATAAAGGCTAGAATATCTCGAGGGGTTTACTTTATGTGCCAAAGGAAGAATAAGACCCTTAAGGCGCGACACCCCAAGTCGTGTTTTAAGCTTTTCGTCCCACCGGTAATATCTTGGGTACCCTAGAAAAAACTCATCTCCCCCGTCACCCGATAGGGCAACAGGCGCATGTTTTCTTGCAATGTTACATATTTGATAGGTCGGTACAATAGAAGAGTCGCCAAAGGGCTCGTCCATGCGACGGATGACCTCCTCAAAAAGATCTAAATCAATATTGGGAACGCGCTCAATGTTGAGGTTGAGGCCGAGGGTTTTCCCAGCAATTTTCGCATAAGGCGTTTCATCCATAGTATGGCTATCAAACCCCATAGTATAGGTTTGTGTAACTCCACTTACCTTTTTCATGTATCCACTTATAAGCGTAGAATCAATACCCCCACTGAGAAAAGCACCAAATGGCACATCTGCTTGACAGTGGGCAGCAACACTTTCTTCTAGTGCTCGCTCCATTCTTTCTACCCACTCGTCTTCGCTAAGTGTTTCTTCTTGATCAATTGCCTTTGGAAAAAAATATTCTTGTTGTCGGATGATTTTTCCTGCAAAATCCACGATAATGCTGTGCCCCGGAGGCAGTTTTCTTGCTTCTTTGTATATGGTAAGCGGTGTTGGAATATACCCCAACCACAAAAACTTGTCTAAAGCAAAAAAATTGATGGTTAATGAAACTTGGGGCTGTTGCGTGAATACATGAAGTTCGCTTCCGAAGAAAAAGCCCTGCTCGTTTTCGACGTATACAAAAGGTTTTATTCCAAAATGATCGCGAGCACAAAACACAAATTGTTTTACGTGATCAATTATGGCGAAGGAAAACATGCCTCGAAATTTTGACAGGCAGCCCTCCCCCCACACCTTGTAGGCATAAAGCACAACTTCAGTGTCCGAGTTTAAGTAAAAATTTACGCCTAAGCCTCGTAGTTCTTCACGAAGAGATTTATAGTTATATAATTCTCCATTGTAGGTTATGATATACTTCCCACAGGAACTATGCATGGGCTGTTTGGCACCTTCGAGATCGATTATGGAGAGACGTGTGTGCGCCAACCCAAGGTTTTTTTTAGCATATACTCCCCTCCCATCTGGACCACGATGGGCCATGGCATCGCACATGATTTCAAGTGCACGAGGCGCAACCTCTTCATTTTTTAAAATCATTCCTCCAATACCGCACATGCTCTTCTGGTATATAGATTAATTTTCGCTGGTTTCTACCGACCATGTGCTTTTTTGAAGCACAAGACCAAGGTTAGAGGGCTTTATTTTACCGTTTCCAAAAAAGTCCCCATCCTCAATATTTATTTTAACACCATGCACCACATGGTCAAATACGGTTCTGCCGTCGCTTACAAATAGAGTAATATAATATTCCCCACGGGGCAAGTTTAAACCAGGTAGATCACAGCAAAATCTAACTTGTTGGTCTTTTTGAGATATCGCCACGTTGTTACTCAAGCCTTCGTCAGTGGACAGATGCATTAGCCGAAGTCCATCCTTATTAGATATAGCTAACGATATGTGAAGGCTGGGGGCGACTGTTCTTTGAACCACCTGGATAATCCCCTTAATTTGAAACCTTTCACCACACAAAATGGTATGCGTTGATTGCTTTTTGGCATTTAATATTTCACAGGCAGAAAATACAAGCTGTCCACTACCCTCTTCTCTTGGTGCTTTTGATAGGGGAATATTTCCGTCAGAGGTGTTTAGGCTAAGGTAACGCGAGACCACCTCGGGCGTTCTGCCCAACATTTCGATTTTGCCCTGGTGCATTAAGGCACAAGAATTACATAGATTTTCAATGCTGGCCATATTGTGACTTACAAAAAGTACAGTCCTTCCCTGGCCCTTTGAGACGTCTTTCATTTTACCAATGGCTTTCTTCTGAAATTGGGCGTCTCCAACGGCAAGCACTTCATCTACAATCAAAATTTCTGGTTCAAGATGTGCTGCCACAGCAAAAGCCAACCTAACGTACATTCCCGACGAATAACGCTTTACAGGAGTATCTATATAGCGTTCAACACCGGCAAAATCGACAATTTCATCAAACTTTGCTTTGATTTCGGCACGACGCATACCCATGATGGCGCCATTTAAAAAAATGTTATCCCGTCCACTAAGCTCTGGGTGAAATCCGGTCCCAACTTCCAGCAGGCTCGCAATTCGACCCCTTGCTTTGATGCTGCCCGTAGTTGGGGCGGTAACCCTTGACAATAGTTTAAGTAGGGTGGACTTTCCAGCACCATTTTTCCCAATAACGCCAAGCACCTCACCCTCGTTTAGGCTGAAATTGATGTCTTGAAGCGCCCAAACATAATTGCTTTCTCCCCTGTGTGCGCGGTTATTGGTTTCGGTGATTTGAAGATAAGGGTCTTCTTTGCCTCTTGCCTTGTACCACCACCCTACTATATCTTCCCTTAGGGTGCCAGAGCCCACCATGCCAAGGCGATATCTCTTGGAAATGTTTTCAAGTATGATGGCGGGGTTTGACATATCTATTACACAGTGTCCATAAAGGTGCGTTCCACCCGGTTAAACAAAACAAGCCCTAGCAATAGAATAGCTAAGGTTACAAGCCCACTTATTAATAGGCCCCGCCAATCAAGATGGCCATATCCCGTAAAAATGTAGCGAAATGTTTCTATAATTGGAGCAATAGGGTTGTATGCCAAAAGCTCTCCGTAGCCCTTGTCTTTAACCGCAGAAATGGGATATATAACAGGGCTTGCATACATTAACAACGAAACACCAAATCCAATAAAATTTTTGAAATCTCGGTATTTGGTCGTCAGAGAAGATATGATTATACCTATACCCAACGAGAGCCCGGCCATCATTATAATTAAGATTGGGAGCAGATAGATTTCTTTGGTTATGGCAACCGAAGAACCCTCTTGATACATGAAATAACAAAGTACCACCAAAAACAACAGCATTTGTATGCCCAACTTAACCATGTTGGCCAAAACGTTGGCCATTGGAGCCACGATTCTGGGAAAATATACCTTACCAAAAATTTGAGCGTTCGCGGTGAAGGTGTTCGCCGTTGCAGTAAAACAAGAGGAAAAGTAATTCCAAAGGGTTATTCCACCTAGATAAAATACAGCCTGAGGCATTCCATCAGTAGAGATACCCGCGATAGACCCAAAGACAAACATATATACCAGCACAGTGAGTACTGGGGATATCAAAAACCAAAGAGGGCCCAGTATGGTTTGCTTGTATACGGCAACAATGTCCCTTCTAGCAAGAATAAAAATTAAATCCCTGTAGGCCCAAACCTCTCTAAGCTTCAAGTTAAATAATCCTGCGCTGGGCTTGATAATTGTGGTAAAATCATTGGGGCCAGACATAAAATAAATGTAATGTTAATTCTAACAAATACAGGTGACTTTTGGCTCCCAAGTCAAGGCAAATAGCCAGTATTGACCTATTTTTAAGTCATGGGTAAACGAATGGCCATTTTTGCATCTGGTGGTGGGAGCAATGCACGACGGTTAATGCTTCAGGGCTGTCGAAGTAATCATTATGAGGTTGTTTTGGTATTAACCGATAGAATCCAAGCTGGAGTTCAGACGCACGCTAAGGAGTTTGCAGTACCCGTCGAGGTAGTTCGCTGGAATGATTTGTCCCCAGCCACCCTTATAGCAACTCTTGCTCAATATAATGTTGATTTTATTGTGCTTGCGGGTTTTTTAAGGCTAATCCCCAAAGAGATTATAGAGCATTTTCATGCTAGGATAGTGAACCTACACCCTTCTCTTTTGCCCAAATTTGGGGGAAAGGGCATGTATGGGCGCAATGTGCACGAAGCGGTGCACGTTGCCCAAGAACGTCATACTGGTATTACGATTCATTATGTTTCTGAGCAATATGATGAGGGGGCAATAATCGCACAGTTTAAAACAGAACTTTCTTCTGAAGACACTATTGATAGCATTGAGTCTAAGGTGCGAAATTTAGAGTCTCAACATTTTGTAAACACCGTGGAAGAAGTGTGCAAGAACACCCTATAACTCTGTGCTTAGGGGGCTACCTTTGAAAAAATTTTTATTGTGGTTAAGTCTCCTAAAAACGTTCTTATTTCTGTATTTCATAAAGATGGGCTAAAACCCATTGTTGAGCGACTAGCCGCACAAGGGGCAACTATATATTCAACAGGCGGCACGTATAATGCTATAACTTCTTGGGGCGTTTCTGCAGTGGAGGTCGAATCTCTGACATCCTATCCTTCTATTTTAGGCGGACGGGTGAAAACTTTACATCCCAAAGTGTTCGGGGGTATTTTAGCACGAGAGGATAACGCCTCGGACCTAAATGAGCTAGGGGAATATCATATCCCCCTCTTTGATTGGGTGATTGTGGACCTATATCCTTTTGAAGAAACGGTGGCCAATGGATCAAGTCACCAAGACATTATAGAGAAAATAGATATAGGAGGTATAAGCTTAATCAGGGCGGCAGCGAAAAACTACAAGGACACTTTAGTGATATCTCACAGGGAACAATATCATGACGTATTGGATCTATTGGAGACCAACGGGGGTAAAACAGATTTGGCATCTCGTAAGACCTATGCGGCAGAGGCATTTGGTGTTTCGTCACATTATGACACGATGATACATGATTATTTTGCTGAGGAGGCCTCGGTTTTCACTCTAAATGAGGGAAACCCGATGCCCTTGAGATATGGCGAAAACCCCCACCAAAGAGCAACATTTTTTGGGGACTTCAGCGCCCTGTTTACCCGGCTTTCGGGCAAGCCGGTGTCCTACAACAATTTGATGGATATTGAATCAGCCGTTCAGGTGATTGCCGAGTTTAATCAACCCACATTTGCCATAATTAAACACAACAACACTTGTGGCTTGGCTACTTCGGACACTGTGGCCAAGGCTTACACCAAGGCCCTTGCTTGTGATAACGTGTCAGCATTTGGAGGGATTTTAATTACAAATCAAGAAGTAGACATGGAGTGTGCGGAAGCCATTCAAAAGTTGTTTTTTGAAGTGCTTATTGCGCCTAGTTTCGCCGCTGGGGTTGTTGATGCCTTGAAGGTTAAGAAAAACAGAATCATACTTCAACAAGAACCCCATGAGCCCAAAAAAAAGGGTTACCGAAGCATGCTTAATGGTGTGGTCGTCCAGGACGCCGACCTCGCCATAGAGAAGCCAAAAAATTGGACGACACTTTCAGAAAAAGCACCCGACCAGAAGACATTAAAAGATTTATCTTTTGCCCTCAAGGCTGTAAAACATTTAAAATCCAATGGAATCGCCATTGTTAAAGATAGACAGTTGATAGGGATGGGATGTGGTCAAACATCAAGGATAGACGCATTAGAACAGGCCATTGCCAAGGCTAAGTCTTTCGGGTTTACCGTCGAGGGAGCTGTTTTTGCTTCAGATGCCTTCTTCCCTTTCCCAGACTGTGTGGAGATTGCGGGAAGCGCGGGTATTATCGGGGTTGTGCACCCTGGCGGCTCTATACGAGATCAGGATTCTGTGGAAATGGCAAACCAATTTAACATGGCACTTTGCGTAACAGGAGTGCGCCACTTTAAGCACTAATCACAATAATCTATCTCAAGAAACGCCGTTCTTGCTTTAATTGGCTAACTTTGTACCCAGAATTTTTGTCGATTGAAGTTTTTAAATTTCTTTACACAAGACATTGCCATTGACCTAGGCACTGCAAATACATTGATCATTCACAATGATAGGGTGGTTGTTGATGAACCCTCTATTGTTGCTATTGACCGAGATTCAGGAAGGTTTCTTGCTGTGGGCAACAAGGCGCTCCAAATGCATGAAAGAACGCACGCAAACATCAAAACGGTTCGCCCCTTAAAGGATGGTGTTATTGCTGACTTTCATGCGGCCGAAGAAATGATTCGCGCTTTTATACGCATGATTTATAAGGACAAGCAGCGCTGGATTAGGCCACAGTATAGAATGATAATTTGTATTCCTTCGGGAATCACTGATGTCGAGAAAAGAGCAGTTAAGGACTCTGCGGAACATGCTGGGGGTAGAGATGTTCGGCTTATTCAAGAGCCTATGGCAGCAGCAATAGGTATCGGCATCGACGTTGAAGAGCCCTCGGGGAATATGGTGATTGATATTGGGGGCGGGACCACAGAGATTGCTGTTATTGCCTTGAGCGGAATAGTTTGTGACCAATCGATTCGAACTGCTGGCGACGAGTTCAATTCAGACATTATTGATTATGTCAGAAGGCAACACAACATGCTTATTGGAGAACGAACAGCTGAAGAGCTGAAAAAACGATGTGGCGCGGCACTTCCAGTACTTGATAATCCACCGGATGATGTGGCGATCAACGGACGAGATTTAATGACGGGCGTTCCGAAGCAAATCGTTATACATTATTCAGAGCTACATCATGCATTAGACAAGTCAATTAGCAAAATAGAAGAGGCTGTTTTAAGAGCCCTCAATAATACTCCGCCGGAATTAGCCTCAGATATATATAAATCAGGGTTGTTTTTAACGGGTGGTGGTGCGCTGTTACACGGATTAGATCAACGTATTTCTTTAAAAACAAAGCTGCCCGTGCATATTGCTGACGACCCATTGCGAGCAGTAGTTAGGGGGACGGGAATTGCCTTAAAAAAACTACATGACGTGCCCTTCTTGATGTCATAAGACCATCATGAACAGACTGATTTATTTTTTTACGAGATACCAGACGGGACTGTTATTTACTTTTCTTTTGTTGATAGGTTTCTCGTTTTTTGCTTTCGGATCCAGTTATCATCAGTCATGGTACTTTAACCGCATGGGGAACATCGTTTTCCGACTTCACGCCTTTCGAGAAAATGTATTAAGTCCAGGCAAATATGTGCGTGTAAATCGCGCATTAAGCGAGGAAAATGCCCTATTAAAGGCAGCCAAAATTCAAGAGGTGCGCATTCTGGTTCCTTCTAATGACCCGAGGGCAATTGTGAAAAATGTAGACACCACTAAACTGCTCAATTTTCATCCAGCAAAGGTCATTTATACCAGCCTTAACCGAAAGGACAATGTAGTGCTACTGGACCGGGGTAGTGAAGATGGAATACAAAGGCATATGTTAGTCATGGATGCGCATGGTGTTGTCGGCTTGGTGGCAAAAACAACCCCTCATGCTGCTTTGGTGGCCACGTCACTTAACGAAAATGTAGAATTCAATGCCAGAATAAACACAACATCCGAGAAGGCGGTAGCGAAGTGGATATATAGTTTAGGTAGAGATAGAATACTTTTAACAGAGATTCCCCATAAATCAAAGGCCTCGAAAGGGGACAAGGTGTCCACTTTTGGGCCAGTCGGCGAAAGCAACGTTCCAGGCGGGGTTCCCATTGGAACTATAATAAGCGTAGAGGCTTCTCCTACTGGAAATTATTTGGAGGCTGAGGTCAAGTTGGCTGCCCAAATGGAAAGACTTAGTTATGTGTATTGCATTGAGGTAAAAGAAAGTGGTTACACCGATTTAATAAAGGATTATGGGGACAAATAGTATCCGTTATTTTCTTTGGGCCTTTTTACTTATACTTCTCCAGGCCTTAATTTATATTCAAATTAACCTTTGGACACACGGAATAGTCATAATATCTGCTTTTATTATTTCCACTTATCCAACCCATTGGGGGAGAAATGCTGTTTTGTTCATGGGATTCTTTGTGGGAGTTCTTTTTGATGCAATATATATGAGTGGAGGCTTGCACACCATTGCCTCGTTAAGTGTGGGGTACTTTGCGCCCTTTTTGCGTCAGTATGTCTTTGATGTGGATGCACTTGATTTTCAAGAAAAGTGGTGTTTTGTAGGGTTTAACCAAATACGAAACACAATTTATTTCGGAGGACTTAGCTTTTTTTATCTGATCATATATTTTTCACTGCTTTTTTTCTCCTTAAAACATATATTTCTCATTTCCCTTTCGTCCTTTTTGTCTGCTTTTTTAACGACTTTATTTATTTTTCCCATCTATAATTTTTTAAGGAAACGTTTAATACGCAGATAATCAAGGCATGGAAGATAGTGGGAGAATTAGAACAGCTGTTTTTTGTGGTTTAGTGGTAACTCTTTTTGTATTGCTTTTAGGGCAACTGTTCAACCTGCAGGTCTTGGACAAAAGATACCATGCAGCGGCAGAGGAAAACGTGGTAAAAAAGCGAAGAACAGAACCGGTTCGAGGAGAAATCTATGACCGAAACGGGGAGAAAATCGCGTTCAATGTTGTCGTGTATGATTTGGAGATATTGTACGTTGCGGCCGAAAAAAATCTCGACACAAGAGGCCTAGCAAAAATATTAGAGATACCTACTGAAGAGGTAAACACCAGGTATGAAAACTACCTTTCAGGCATAGAAAATGGCACCATTTCAAAGGTGCGTAAATACCCACTAATTCGTGCCCTAGACACAACCATGTCGTTCAGAATGAGAGAGCGCCTTCTTGATTTCCCAGGCCTCAGCTTGCAGGCTAGTTCAAGAAGAGAATACGCACGACATGCACCCGCACATCTTCTGGGTTATATGGGGGAGATCAACAAAAATGAGTTAAATCTCTACAAGGAAATGGGATATCGTATGGGAGATTATATTGGTCAAGGCGGAATAGAGGCTGAGTTTGAAAATAGTTTGCGCGGAAAAAATGGAGAAGCCTATGTCATTGAGGATGTGTATGGCGCGGAAAGAGGAAAATTTGAAGAGGGGATAAATGATATTAAGGCAGTACCTGGCAATGATATATACTTAACCATAGATTTATCATTACAACAATATACCCGAGACCTTATGCGGGAGAAAAAAGGGTCTGTGGTTGCATTAAACCCCCAAACGGGAGAGATTTTAGCGATTGTCTCCACACCAGACTATAGTCTTTCAGAGATCATGGGAAAGAGCCGGGGAGCTTACTTTGAGACTTTAAAAGAGTCCCCTGGTGATCCGTTTTTGGACAGAAGCCTTATGGGGGAATATCAACCAGGATCTACATTTAAAACGATTTCAGCGCTTATAGCCCTAACTAACCAAACATGGAGTAAGACGAAAAGCTATACATGTAAATATTATTATCCACTTTCTGATAATACCGTGTTAAAGTGTTCTCATTCCCATGCCCCAGCCCAAAATGTGGGAGAGGCCCTTATGCATTCTTGCAACCCATACTTTTGGGAGGTATTTAAAAAGTGTGTCTACGGACTACGGACGGAGTCCTACGCTCAGGCGCTTGATGATTGGGGCAACGCATGTCGACGCTTCGGTTTGGGATCTAAGTTGCTTAATCTCGGTTTAGCGGAAAGTACAGGGAATGTTCCGTGGGCTAGTTATTATGATGGACTATATGGCCAAAAAAGATGGGCTCCCACCGCCATGATATCTTTGGGAATCGGCCAGGGCGAGCTTTCAGTAACCCCACTTCAAATGGCTTTTTCCTATTCCATTATAGCCAACCGAGGTAAAGATGTTTTTTATCCATCTTTAATACGTCGTGTGGGTAAAAGCCGGGAAAAGAGAATTAAGTATAACAACACCTATAAGGTGTCGCTTAGTGATTATTCCGCAGTTATTGATGGACTACGCCGTGCTGTGCAAAAAGGAGGGACCGCTGAAGGAAGCAACATACCAAGCATTTCATTTGGGGGAAAAACAGGAACAGTGGAAAAAAGCAACCAACCCTCTCATTCTCTATTTGTAGGAATGGCGCCATTAAATGCCCCGGAAATAGTCGTCGCCGTGGTTGTGGAAAACGGGGGTGCAGGAGGGGAAACAGCAGCCCCAATGGCTAGCTTGATTGCCGAAAAATACTTGACAGGAGAGATTTCAGCCTCAAGAAAGGAATTGGAGTATGAATTGCAACACAAAAATACTTTAGTCTGGGATGAGGAATAACTCGACATATCGAGACAGCAGTGCGCGTCCTCTTAGGTTGATGGACCCCGTACTAACTTTTACCTATTTAGCCATTTCAATTGTTGGGGTTTTTGTTATTCGAAGCGCTTCTATGGATGTTGAGACCGAGGTGGCTTTTTGGGATGAACCCCATCGCCGACAAATGGTTTGGTTTTGCGTCACCATTATTCCTGCGTTTGTGATATTTATTATGGACGGTGGTTTTTTTTATAGAATGGCCTTCCCGGCCTATATTTTGTCCCTCCTTCTCCTTCTTGTTGTGATGTTCTTTGGAACAGAAATCAATGGCGCAAGATCATGGTTTCGCTTTGGTCCCATTGCTTTGCAGCCCTCGGAATTTGCCAAGATAACCACCTCGCTTGCTTTAGCTTCATTTTGCGCATCGGCTGAGGATAATCTGCCCACGAAAAAGTTGTTGTTTAATACCGGCGCAATCTTGGGCATACCCTTTCTACTTGTTTTGTTACAAGGAGATTTTGGGAGTGCTCTAGTTTTCTTTGCCATCAGCCTTGCATTGCTTAGAGAAAATATACCCCTTTCCTTTTTTTTCGTAGCACTTTTGTTGTTGGGGGTGACTCTTTTGTCCTTGGTCATATCTCCATTAAGTCTAGTTCTATTTTTAGTTGCTAGCGGACTGGTTTTTCTGGTTTTTTCTTGGATAAGACGCATTGCCTTGCGCACCGTTTTTTTTTCCTTTGTGGCTTTATTGGTTTGGTCACAAATAGTGCCTCAGGTATACGGACTATTAGCTCCCCACCAAAAGGATCGAATTGATGTGGTTTTGGGAAAGGGTGGTGATGATTGGAACCTGGTCCAATCAAAAATTGCCATAGGCTCGGGAAAGTTTACAGGAAAGGGTTATACCAAGGGAACTCAGACAAAGTTTGATTTTGTGCCCGAGCAAAACACAGACTTCATTTTTTCAACTATCGGAGAAGAAGGAGGGCTGCTGGGCTCCTTGGGTATATTGTTTCTTTTTGCTTTGTTTATCCTTCGAATAATCATTGTTGCGGAACGCCAGCGCAGCCACTTTTCTCGAACCTATGGTTATGCTATTGCTAGCATATTACTATTTCATGTTTTTATCAATGTTGGAATGACCATGGGGCTTGTCCCAGTTATTGGAATCCCGCTACCCTTTATAAGCTATGGTGGATCCTCTTTTCTTTCTTTTAGCCTTATGATACTGATATTTATCCGACTGGATATGGGACGAAAACAATCCTTATCTCTATCCTAAAAAGAAGGGCAAGGAAGCCTCGTTGACTGTCTTTGGTTAAATTGTCCAATGTAGACTAGAGATAACTCATAGGCTCCACGCGTGGCCGTGGCGGCGCTAAATCCAGAGAGATTGACATCGTAGGCAATATTAACATTTAAACCATTGTAATCAATACCTGTAAGTAATACTAATGACTCAGATTGAATTCCGTCAACAAATCGATACATCGCTCCAAACCTGAATGAATTGCTGTTTAAATCATATCGGTCAAAGTTGTATCTCACATCACTACCAAACATGATTTCTTTAGATGTTCCTTGAACCATTGCCAGGGCTTTGGGCATTAAATCAAATTGTCTCGCAATAGGGAAGCGTGTCCCCGTATGTATAACATATTTAGAAGGCAGTTTAGCCACATCGGTATTGCCTGTTGGTGATATATCAATTGTAGGTTGATTTACATGGTGTAATGCAAACCCTAAGTATCCGTTGGTTCGATCGTCTCGTCCTTTCATAAACCAAAGCGCACCTGCCCCGGCATCAAAGTATGTCTGAGACTCGTTGAAATTTAGAAATAACTGATCTCCCGTAATAGGAATGTTGGCATCATACGCAAGGCCGCTCCATTGGTGGCCAAGTCTCAATGAGCTGGCATCAAATGACTGCTGGTAAAAGTTTCCTTGCAATCCAACCACGAAGAAATGTCGTGCACGTTGGTCGATGGCCTGCATATAAGAAATTCCTAGACCCACTTGTGTAGTGCCAAATTGTGCATCTCCCGCCTTGTCATTCATGGCATTTAGGCTAACGCTAAAGGCATTGTTCTTTATATAACCCCCTCCGGTGGGAATCCGAAGATCCGCCCCCGCCCAGATGGTGCGGAAAGACCCTATTTGCTCTCCCTGGAGTACTTCACCCCACTGTGAGCGATACAACGAGGTGGCCCGGTAGTTTCCATTAAAAAGCCCGGTCATTGCGGGATTTAGGTGGGTTGGTGCAGCATAGAATTGCGAGATGTGAGGGTCTTGGGCGCTAAGCTGAGATATATTAAACATTAATAAAACCCCAAAAAGCCCAACCAATTTCATCACTTTTTTAGACATTTTCTTCACATTTAGACAACCTTAAGATAATTCATATGTCTTGGGCCGACAACAATCAGGCTCATAAAAATCAATATAGAATTCTACTTTTGTTACAAAAGACGCAAGATATATGTATAAAACACACAACTGCGGGGAGTTACGTATTAGTCATGAAGGTAATACGGTGATTCTATCTGGATGGGTTCATCGTATTAGGGCCCTTGGGGCCATGTTGTTTCTAGATATACGAGATCGTTTTGGTAAAACTCAGCTTGTCTTCGATGAAACCCTGGGTCCCGACCTCTTGCTTAAAGCGTCAAACCTGGGGCGAGAGTTTGTTATACGCGTCGAGGGACTTGTTCGGGAACGGAGTAGCAAGAACGATAAAATGGCGACGGGCGCAGTAGAGGTAGTTGTTCAACGTTTAGATATATTGAACACCTCAGAATTACCTCCGTTCACCATTGAAAATGAGACGGATGGCGGCGAAGAATTGCGGATGCAGTACCGTTATCTGGATATACGACGAAATCCCGTTCAATCTAAATTACTTTTTCGATCCAAAGTTGCCCAAGCGGTGCGCCAACTTCTCAGCGCAAAGGACTTTGTTGAGGTGGAAACTCCGATATTGGTCAAAAGCACCCCAGAGGGTGCTAGAGATTTTGTGGTCCCCAGTCGACTCAACCAGGGATGTTTTTATGCACTACCTCAATCACCCCAAACCTTTAAGCAGTTGCTGATGGTAGGCGGATTGGACAGATACTTTCAAATTGTAAAATGTTTTCGAGATGAAGATTTGCGCGCCGATCGGCAACCTGAGTTTACTCAGATTGACTGTGAACTTAGTTTTGTCCAAAGGGACGATATCCTAGAAATCTTTGAATCCTTTACAAAAACGCTCTTTAAAACCATCCTTAATGTCGATTTAGAGGATTTTCAGCGAATGCCTTACAGTGAGGCCATTGAAAAATATGGCAGCGATAAACCAGATCTTAGGTTTGATATGACAATTCATGAAATAAAAGCTGCTCTACCCACGGGGGGGCTTTCTATCTTGGATTCGGCAGAGTCGGTGGGAGCATTGGTTGTAAAAGGGGGGAATAGTTACACCAGAAAACAACTCGACGCCCTTTCAGATTGGGTCAAAAGGCCCCAAATTGGCGCGAAGGGTTTAATATACGTGCGCTGTAATGATGATGGGACAACCAAGTCTTCAGTAGATAAATTTTATGATGCTGAAGCTAGGCATCAGATAAAAAGTTTTGTTGGGGGAGGGGCTAATGATTTAATATTAATTATGGCGGGTGACTATGGCGTGGTTAGAAAACAGATGGGTGCTTTGAGGCTTCATGTTGGGGCAGAACAAAACCTTATTGATTCTAGCAAGTTTAAGCCGCTTTGGGTTGTCGATTTCCCGCTCTTGGAGTGGGATAATGATGCAGGACGATTTTTCTCTATGCACCACCCATTTACAACTCCAAGTCCATCCTCTCTAGAACATTTGGAATCCACGGACCAGAGGACACTAGAAAGTCTAACGGCAGACGCCTATGATTTAGTCATTAATGGTGTTGAAATAGGTGGTGGTTCTATACGAATTGCAAAACGTGACCTTCAAGAACGGATTTTCCGTCTCCTTGGATTTAGTGATGAAGAGGCGAATGATCAATTCGGTTTTTTACTTAATGCCTTCCGATATGGGGCTCCGCCCCACGGTGGAATAGCGTTAGGCTTTGACCGCTTAGTCGCCCTTATGGACGGATCGAGCTCGATCCGTGATTATATAGCCTTTCCTAAAAACAATCAAGCAAGAGACGTTATGTTGGACGCACCAAGCCACATAGATCAAGTATCATGTGATACTTTGGGTATAGAAATAAAGAATAAAGAATCTTAATAGATGCGCAAAGGTTTGTTACGAAATATATTTTCTCGGTATCCTAGAAGAGATGGTCGAGATAATCTCGTAGACAGATTGGCCTGTGTGGTTCGCCATTTCTTTGACCAATAGACCACTACCTAAAATAGTTACGGGGCACTCAACCTCAACTCCAGGAATATGGGTAACATCGATCATGGTTAAATCCATGCATATTTTTCCAATAATGGGCGCCCTTTGCATATTTACCATCATATGACCTCCTGTCCAAAGAGTAGACAGACCATCTGCATATCCCAGTGGAATCGTGGCAATTTTCATTTGCCGTTTTGCAATAAACGCTCTGTCATAACCCACACTTTCACCCTCTTGCACATCGTGGATTTGACTAACTCTGCTAATCCAATGCAATACGGGTTGGATTTCAGGCACGCTGGGTTCTGAATAGCCATATAAACCAAGACCAAGGCGCACCATATCGAAATGAGCTTTTGGAAATCGAAGAATACCCGATGAATTCACTAAATGTTTTAAAATAGGTTTTTCAATTGTAGCCTCAAGGATATTCGCACTATCAATAAAGGTTTCTATCTGTTGTAAGGTAAAGCGATCGTGTTGCGCATCATTGCTGCTCACAAGGTGAGAGAAAGTTGAAGCTATTTTGATATGATGTTCTTTGATTTTTTGTGCAACGGATGCGGCGTCATCCACGGAAAAACCAAGCCGCTTCATGCCGGAATCCCATTCAATATGTGCCAAGGGTAAGTTGCGTTTGGCTTTTTTCGCCTGGATCCAATTCCTTAGGGTTTCTGGGCTAAACAGCACGGGCTCTAGTTGGTGCTCTATCAAAAGATCAATAGCAGTAAAGTCTGCATTCATTACCATGATGGGACTCTGAATTCCTGCTTCACGAAGTACAATACCCTCGTTGGAGTAGGCGACGGCAAGGTAATCGATCCCTTGAGAGGCTACATGGCGGGCCACCTCAACAGAACCAGATCCATAGGCAAGGGCCTTAACCATAACCATGATTTTTGCATCAGGAGCTCGTTGTCGAAAGGCGCTTAAGTTGCTTGTGATTTGATTAAGACTAACCTCGAGATAGCTTGGGTGTGCCCGCTGCATCAGTTGGGGGAAAATAGTGTCCAGGGCAAAAGATCTACTTCCTTTAATCAAAATGGTAGTATCCGCTCTTTCAAAATGATTTATGCGGGACATTAGTTCCTCCGTGGTATCCACAAAAAGATGGGGGCAAGAAATTTTGTGACGGCGGGCCGCTTTTTTCCAACGAGCACCTACACCAATAAAAAAAGCCAATGAATTTTGCTCCAAATAATCAAACACCATAGAGAACCACAATGCATCTTCCTGCGCTTTACCTGGTGCCATTTCAGAGAGAATGAGGCCGTGTTTTCTATTATCGAAATGTGTCAAAAATTCCAGGGCTAGTTTCAAACTTTCCCTGTCATTTGACCAGGTATCGTTGAGTAAAATGGACTGATGGCCACCATCAAGGACTTCTAATCTTAATGGAAGGGGCTTTATGTTTTCTAGGGCACGTTCTATTTTTTGCTCTGGAATATCACAACACAATGCCGTTTGCACGGCTGCCAATGCGTTACTCTGCATAGCTTTCGTGTTAAATCGTGATGTGATGATATTCAGGGTTTTTTGGGAAATGGTAGAGGGTGTTAAGTCGGTGACATCCCAAAAAAGTAGTTTTTTGTCATGAGTAAGGTCTTCCCCCTCTGGGCATTCAATAAATGACATTAATTCTGATAAATGGCCAGGCAAGCAGATGGTGTGGGCATGGTTTTTTGCAAGGGATAACTTTTCTTTAATTTTTGCTTGCCTATTGGGAAAACCTATGTCGTGGGCATCTCCAATATGACATAAAACAACAATATCAGGTTGTATCATAACCTCAAGACGTGCCATTTCACCTTCAGAGGAAATTCCAGCTTCAATTATGGCTATCTCATCCTCTTGTCCCACGTTCCACACAGAAAGCGCGACCCCTATTTGAGAATTATGACTACGAAATGATCGAAACGCCTTTTTAGGAGATTTAATTAACTGATAGGCCCATTCTTTCACTGTGGTTTTACCGTTAGAACCCGTAACCCCAATGAACTTTGTTGTTTTTAGGTGTTTTCTGTGCAACAAAGCAGTTTTTTGAAGAGCGTTAAGAACGTTTTCGGCAAGAAATACAAAAACATCGTCTGGTATGGGACATTGTAAATCATATTGTTCATGAATAACAATCGCCAAAACCCCCTTGCCTATGGCATCTTCTATGAAATCGTGCCCATCTCTTCTTCCCCTTAGACAAAAGAAAACGCCATTTTCACCATGCATAATTTCTCGAGTATCGATAAACAGGTGCTCAATCTTGGCGTGCTCCGGAAGAGGAGATGAAGAAGATAGATTACAAAAATCGGCCCACAAGGATAGGGAATAAGATGCCATACAACACGAAGGTACTATGAATCAAAAACTAGAAGAAGATGAGTTTTATTGCCATGACAATGAGGGCAAATATCAACGCTCTCCGCAGGAAGACACTTCCTTTGGTAATGGCAAGGTGGCTGCCCACAAAACTCCCCAACACATTACCAACAATAAGAATACCCGCCAAAGACCAATCGATTAAGCCTTGAAAAATAAATATGACCAAAACTACCAAGGTGTAGGACGCAACAAGCAGCACTTTAACGGCATTAGCTTGAACAAGATCTTTGGAATATAATATTTGATAAATGGTTAACATGATTAATCCCGTACCTGCTTGAATCAACCCTCCATAGACTCCGATGAAAAACATTGAAATCGGTAAAAGGCTAGCATGAAAGTGGGCTGCCTTTCGAGAATTAGTTTTGGGTAGTATGATTAACCCTGCCGCAGCCACCATGACGAATCCTAGAAGCCTCATAAAGGATTCTTTATCAATATATAGAGTAAGAATTCCACCCAAAATTGCCCCTAGGATAGATAAGCCTACCCACAGACCTGTCGCCTTGGGCAGGAGGACTCCTTTTTGCTTAAATTGATAGCTTGCATTAGAACACTGGGCCAAAATGGCAACCCGATTGGTGCAGTTGGCCACGAGGTGATGGACTCCCATGACATCAATGAGAAAGGGAAGAACAAACAGTGATCCTCCTCCAGCAACGACATTTATTATGCCTGCAAAAAAAGTGATTCCAAAAATCCCAAGAATTTCGAAAAGGCTATACTCCACCGTATAAAGGTACAGGGCAAAATTGCATCTTTACACATACTTATGCATCGTTTTATATGTTGGTTTTTTGTTTATGCCTATACACTGAGCTTTGTGGGTGCTCAAGATCGGCAAGTGGTGGTGGAGGCAGCGCCCCTCGCCATGGAAGTCAATCACGTTCGGTGCATGATTTTACCAACCATATTCCCCACGAACATCTCGACTTCTTGCGTATCCTTTAAGGATTGGTATGAAAAGGTGGATCTTCAGTACGGATCATTGCGTGCAACAATAAATACGGCCGATATTGTGATTTTACCACTTATGGCCACGCCCTCCCTCCCTCCCTACAAGGGGCAACCCATTTTTGGAGCACCCGAATTCTGGTTTACTTCGATGACCAGTTTAGGCGGGACACATGCTGGTTTAGCGAATGTAACCACTTTGCGCTCTTCAAAAAATCAGATTTCCCAAAGAGAGGACCTTCTTAACAATGGAGGGGTAAAGTCTCTTGGACTTGCGGGTTTAGAAGAAGAAGGTCAAGAATTTGTTGTTATTGAAGAGGTGCGGGGAATGCGCTTAGGGATATGTTCATTTATATATCCTTTTGAAGGCGACCTAGGAGTATCTGGCTACGACGTTAAAAAATATTCAAGGTTGGTTCATGATAATGCTGACAGCATTGATTTTTGGATTGCCATACCCTACTGGCGAGATGGGCAATATGGCCGCATACAGCAGGACGAACAGCAGCAAGTAATGCGGTCTATGTTAAATGTGGGATTTAATATTGTTGTGGGGTATGCCTCAAAGCATCTTTCGATGGAATCACTTTTTATAGGCAACAACCAATTTGCCTTATTTGATGTGGGATCAGCACTTCCCGAGAGTGTTTCCCAAACCTGTAGTGGCGCCATTTTAGAAGTTTCAATCCACCCCAAAGACGGAAGCCTCCAAAATGTGGGTTTGATACCCACATACCCTTTGCTGACAGAGAGCACATCAGGGGGCGCTGAATTAAGGGTAATGCTTGCTAGGGATTTAGAAGAAGGACATTTTTTATCTGGACTCCCAGCCGATCAAAAAAGCATGGTCGACGCATATATGAAGGCTTTTCGAAGCCACAAGCCCTCCAACATTCAAGAATTTTATTATCCTCAATCCCCCTCCATAAGGGATAATGCATCACATGCTGTTCAACTTGAAAGGGGATGGAACATTGAACACCCCCCCCCACCTGAGTCGAATAATTATGCCGTTCAGTTTTTACAAATGTCTCGGGAGATAACATTGGACACAAGTTATTACACGTACCTAAAGGGATATTATGTGCTGAAGGAAAAGGGACGGTATCATTATATACTGGGTAAATCACTTACTCTGGAAGAAGCAAAGTCAGTACTTATGCAGTTACAATTAAAATCACATGATTTTTCAAAGATTGTTCGACTTAACGGTTCTTCAATAATACCCCATACCTTTACCCACTAAACGCCATGTTATGGCCCATCATTTTGCAGATATAGGAAATACAAGGATTAAGATTGCAAAAGTTGTAGGGGACAATGTAGTACGTGTTTTTCACGGTGACCACGCCCTTGTAGACAAGGAAATCTGTTCTTCGGTCAAGTTGCTTTCTAATGTAGGCATGTCAGAGCTACAAAAAAAATCTTTGTTTGGGACTTGCCTTACCATTCATGACATGGTGGGCCACATTCCCTTAACCTTGGCATACCAGGACCCCATGAGTTTTGGACAAGATCGTTTGGCCGCCATGATGGGGGCATGGGGCGCGTTACAAAAAGTAGATAAACGAGGCATCTTGGCTGTCCTGGACGCAGGCTCTTGTGTAACCATAGATGTGTTAGACAACAAAGGATGTCATCTGGGAGGAAATATTGATATTGGTCTGCAATGGCGCTTAGATGCCGTTCATGATTATGCAGACAACCTTCCTTTACTAGATTTTGATTTAGTAAAAGATTCTACTGTTTCTCCACATTCTTTTCTTGCCGCCAATACCAAGGACGCTCTAGCTTATGGCATCGTTTCGGGATTTTTAAGGCAACAGCAGCAGAGTTTAAAGTTTTGCATAGAACGTTATGGTGTAAACTATCTTTATATTACCGGGGGTCTTGGCTCCTGGATTAATTCATTTCTTGCAGAGGAAGATTGGGCAAAGGAAGGGGGCTGTGAAATTTTTGTAGACGAAGACCTTGTTATCCGAGGATTAAGTGACATTTTTGCACACGAATAATATTTTGAAAAACGTTAAAGCCCAAAACTTTGCCAAAAGACTTTTTGTTGGATTGGTTTTCATGCTCCTAGTTTTAGGGTTGAATGCTCAGTCGCCTTTTTCGCGATTTGGGTTTGGAGGAAGTATACGTCCACAATGTGTTGGGCAAACATCCACCTCAAGTTTGGGTTTGGGTTTCCGATCAACCACCATGCTGAACCTTAACAATCCAGCAGCCCTTTCGGAGCTTGAATGGACAACTTTTGAGGCTGGCGCAAGAATCGATAACTATATATTATCTCTAGGAGATAATCTTTGGAGATCCCCTTCGGGGAGAATTTCGGTGTTAGCCTTAGCGGTTCCTATTCGCGTAAAAAACAAAAAACGATGGGGCAGTAGTTTTTCGCTTAGCCCAACGGATATTATCCAATATAATTTTGAACAAACCATAGACTCAGCCGCTGTACGCCATGTCAAGTATGAACTAGGCTCGGGAAATTCTTACGCGGTGAATTGGTCCAACGGATGGTTGTGGAACGCAACTTCTTTGGGCATATCATGTATATATACCTTTGGCACAGAATCCAATTTTCAAGGGATTATTGTTGATGACTCATTAAACGCGAGAAACAGCAGAAGACTATCAAAGCTAAACCACAAGGGATTGCGATTTAACCTAGGTTGGCAGTATAGTCGCCCTCTTGGCGCGTCTAAGCCCGATAAAATCCAACCCAAAATAACACTAGGGGCCAATTTTGAATTTTCAGCTAGGGCGCTTAATCAGATCCTCCATCAAGATGAGCTAACCCTCACCAGCATACTCACAGGACAACAAGTGGCCGTTGACACATTAAACACGGAAGAGATTACTTCAACACGACCAAGCCGTGGACCCGGAAAACTGGGTCTAGGTTTTTCCATAGGAGATCACAGGTCTTGGTTGGTACATGGGGATTATCAATATGCCTGGCAGGAAGACTATTCCCATTGGTTGGCGGGCACCGAAGTTTATAGAAATACACATTTTGTAGCTTTTGGTTTTAGAGGAACACCAAACTACAGTGGTCGCCGATTCCTAGGAAGAATTGAATATAGGATAGGTGGGCACTGGCAGCAAAGCCCACTGATCATTGACAGTTATGGTTTCAACACTTTTGGCATGGCCTTTGGTATTGCTTTGCCTATGGGTAATTCAATGTCAAGATTAAACTTAAGTACGCTCTTTCAGCGGCGAATAGGCGGAGGAGATGGGTTTTATCAAGAAGATTGGGTTTCCTTGGTTATAGGGGTAAACCTCAACGATAAATGGTTCATTAAACGAAAATTTAATTAAATGAAAAATTATATTGTTTCCGCATTTGTTTTGTGTTTTCTAGCGCAAAATATTTTGGCTCAAAAAAGCAGGGTTGATAGTATTGCCAACGACTTGCAATCCCGTTGTAGTGGTATAGCTTATGCAGACCACACACAGACCACCCAAGACACCTTTGCTTACTTTGTAACAAGATATAAGAGTAAGGATCTAGCGGCGGCATATCCTTTTTGGAAGTCAATTTTAGCTGTTGCCCCGGACATCCAACCTAGTGTTCTTCAGGGGGGTGTCGAGATCATGCAGTCTCGATATAACAACGCCCAAGATCCTGGCCAGAAAGCGCTGATGGCGGACACTATACTTGCGTTAGCGGAAAGTATGCCTACTTGTGTGGGTAAGGGTTCAAATTCTTACATCGAATACAGAATTTATCAATGGTATACATATCGAAGTAATGCGAAATCCAAACTCAATGAGTTGTTTAACCAATATTACGAGGAAAAGGGGGGTGAAATGAATTCCCAGTGGTTTTTGGTTTGGTTGACAACGGCCATGGCGGTAGATAAAAAATCTGGCACAAATGGGGACCCTGTGTGGGAGGTCTATGATGTTATAGATCGCCTTTGCCAGGCCGACGAAAGCTTAGCTCAAACCAACGAGAAGGCGCTAGGTTATATGAAACAATACAAATACCTCGACTCGACACAATTGGTTAACCGAAGTGCGTCTATTTACGCCGAATTTCCTGAAGACTATAGTGTTATGCGCAAATGTGTAAGATTTTTGCAGCTATCTAATGCAACAGATTCAGAACTTTTTAAGGAAGTAGCCATAAAACTTGCCAACCATGAGCTGGAGGTCTACCCAGATAGTATGGAGTCGTTGAAATATGTATTTACACTTTATAAACAAGCAAATGACATTCAGGGAGTAAAAGCAGTCGCCGAAAAGATGTTTGAATTAGACCCCAACTCCATGGAGATTGCGATGTATCTCGCGCAATTTAAAGCCTCATCTGGAGAAATTAAAGGGGCAGTAGAGCTATACAACAAAGCGATTCAGATGGGGGGAGATAGAGCAAGTATTAATTACACTATTGCCCAACTATATCAATCCTCAGGAAGTTTTTCCTCAGCCAGAACTTATGCAGAGAAAGCCCTAAAGGCCAGGCCAGGATGGGCAAAACCGCACATTTTGATTGGTCGATTATATGCAAGCTCGGGCTCACGTTGTGGGGAGGGGACAGGTTGGGACAGCCAAGTGGTGGTGTGGGCGGCCATTGATGAGTGGTCTAAAGCGGGGGATAATTCTGAGGCAAAAAAACTGATTGATACCTACGTGCAATATTTACCGACAAGCCAAGAAATCTTTATGAAGGACGGCGTTTCTAATGGAGGGGAATACTTTGTTCCCTGTTGGATTCAGCGCAAGGTTACAGTACGCCCGCGCCCTTAATTGTGATGAGATTACTAATGGTATATACGCTGTTTGCCCATCTTTTGGTTGCGTGCAAAGAGGCCCCGACACCTCATGATGGCACGTTGTTTCCTCCAGGGAAGAGCCACCTAGCCAAGGTTAGGGTGCTAAATTATACCGACTCGTTTCAAACTTTATCTGTTGAGGCCAACTTTGCAGAAGTTCAAGACAAGAGTACAGATTCAATGTTTTTTACAGGGAATACACAAATGATCTCTCACTCAAGTGACGGAATTGAACCCAACATGCTTTGGGCAGATTCTCTAAGGGCTAATTTTAGAAGTGAGACCCTGTTGTCCGCCGGAAACTGCGTTTTGGTCACCTCGGAAGGAGATACTTTTGAGACCTCAAATCTATATTTTGGGCAGGATTCTCTATCCTCTCGTCATAACACAAGAGCTGTTTTTAACTCAAGGGCAGAACGCAATGTGGTTTTAGATCCCGGCGAACATATTTTAGATTCATTTGTATATACTTCATCTACTATACAACTCTGGAAGAATTAGACATGAAGAAATTTTTATTTTACTTGGAAATACTTTGGATAATGGCCATTGTGGCTTCTGTTCTTGTATTTATTTGGAACCTATGGGCTTTGCGAAGCCTTAGCCCTTCGGTATATACACCAATAATAACGGGTGTTCTAAGCGGTGTGGTTTTGTGGAACATTAGAGGTCAGCGAAAGTTTTATGAAAGAGCAGATCAAGAGAAACAATCTAAGTAATACCTGTACCTTAAACGGGAAGTTTTTCTGATATGACCATAGTGGCTATTGTTCTTTGTCTCTTGTTTTCTGCCCTTTTCAGTGGTATGGAGATTGCTTTTCTTGCGACAACAAAAACCGAACTTCAAGTTTTGGAGGCCAAAACAAATAGGCGCCGAAAGAAACTACAAACCTTTTACAAACAAAGAGATACAGTTATTACCTCTTTACTGATTGGAAACAACCTGGTCTTGGTGCTTCTTGCTTGGTTTGCCACAAGGCAAATGGAATACCTGGGCATTCAATTTGGCAACCCATCAACCCATCTCATAGTTGAAACCCTCTTATTAACTGCCGTAGTGCTAATTATTGGCGAGTTTTTCCCTAAGTTATTGTTTCGTCGATTTGCTGCAAAGGTTTTATACGCCCTATCTCCACTGCTGTATATTCAAGTGGAACTTTTTCGCCCCCTAACCTTTTTCTTTAAAAAGATTTCAGACGTTCTGATACGCCCATGGGTGGGTGAATCAGGAATTCAAGAGGATCAGGAGGACGGTTCTTCAGAAGATTTGGAAAACTTCATTCGACAACAGTCAAATCTCAGTGAAGATGGCGAAAACGATTTAAATGTCGATTTGTTTAAAAATGCCTTGATCTTAAAAGACTTACGTGTTCGCGAATGTTTAGTGCCTCGAACCTCTATAGTGGCCCATAACCTATCTGAGGGAAAAG
>Ga0163109_10000314_pt1 | contig 39226 bp, 37 predicted proteins | sample CRUFie1St13metaG_FD_108704 | JGI IMG/M metagenome (GOLD analysis project Ga0163109, IMG submission 108704) | Marine microbial communities from the Costa Rica Dome - CRUD Field 142mm St13 metaG | ecosystem: Environmental > Aquatic > Marine > Oceanic > Photic zone | place: Costa Rica: the Eastern...
TCGACTATGACCCTCACAGCTGGCTAGATCCAATCTCGTTCAACGAGCAACTGAATCTTGTGCTTGAGAAGATGATTACCGTATTCCCTGATGCAATGGATGTTTTCACGGCCAATGCAGAGACCTACTCAGCAAGTCTGATTCAACTGGACAGTAATTTTGAAGCAGCATTCGGCGAGGATGGAAGCTGTGTGACAGGTGGGTACGACAAAACTATCGTAGCTAACCACAATGCCTACTCGTACATATCGGTGAGATATGACATCGACATATTGACAGTTCATGGACTAGATCCAGAGGGAGAACCATCCCCCGGGGAAGTTGCTGAGGTGGTTGAGCAGATCAACGAAAAGGGGATTACCACTCTTTTCATCGAAGAATACACCGATTCCAGCGCAGTGCAGAGCATTGTCGAGGAGACAGGCGTTTCCGTGAAAATACTATACACAATGGAGATGCAACCAAGCGACCCTTCCGATGATTACCTATCGATGATGGACAAGAACCTCAACAACATGGTAGCAGGAATTGGATGCTGAACACATAATTGGAAATTACAGAGGAGGTGGAATAATGCACGAAATGGTAGAGTCACTACCGATCATCTTTGTTGGTTCAATTTTCCTCCTCCTCTCCCTTTCTTTGGGTTACCAGTACCTCAGTGCGAAATTCGCCTGAACGAATGGTATAATTTCTGATGCCCATCCAAGGAGAACCGGAGTGCGGTGAGGGAGAGTGTCAGAAACAATTCTTGACGTCTGCGACTTGTCAGTTGAGAGATCTGGAAAAGTCGTGATAAAAGACGTATGTCTTCACGTCACCGAAGGTGACTTTGTCGGTATAGTGGGGCCCAATGGAAGTGGTAAGTCAACACTCTTACTTGCTATACTAGGGGTATTGAAACCGAAAAGTGGAACAATTCAGGTTTATGGAAAACCACCAAACTCCGTAATAACTAACAAAAAAATAGGATGGGTATCTCAAGCCGCCGCAAACCTACCGAAGAATGTCAAGATAACAGTGAGAGAATTGGTAAAGCTAGGAACGATAAATCGAGCAAATATGTTCGATCGACTCAATAGGTCCAGTAATGACAGGGTGGATGAAGCAATCAGGAAAACAGGCTTGGAGAATGTGAAACATACCGAAGTAGGACGGCTATCTGGAGGACAGAAGCAACGAGCCGTAATCGCTCGTGCATTGGCGTCTGAGGCTGACTTCATTATCTTGGACGAGCCCATGGTCGGAATAGATCGAGACTCCAAGAACTCCCTTTTGAAACTTCTAGATGGCCTCTGTCATGAAGAAGGTAAAACCATCTTGATGGTTTCACACGATCTAACTGCCATACGTCAGACTGCTCACAGAATGGTTTTTCTTGAGGAGACCATAAGATTTGATGGTCCCGTGAAATCATTCCCTGGTCTGGAAAAACTCGCTGATTTGAGAGGTATTGAGCCAGTTCACTGAATGAATCATGATGATTAGGTTTGAGGGTTAAACATGGGCGCAGGAGTAATGTTACTGGAGCTCCTTTCTCCTGTAATGGAGGAGATGTCGTATCTCATGCCGGGGGAGGTCTTCCCGGAGTTCTTTAGATTAGAAATGTTTCAACGCTCGTTGTTAGCCGCTGTAATCGTCTCAATCGTTGCTGGGTATCTCGGGTCATTCCTTCTTGTTAGAAACCTGGCTTTAATCGGAGATGGTCTGGCTCACGTTTCATTCGGTGGTGTAGCTATTGGAATCGTACTCGGCGCCACATCTCCTCTCGAATATGCATTGGTCGCAAGCGTGACATCTGCAATTATGATTTACGAGCTTCAGTCAAGGAATATTCTCGCAGGGGATGCGTCGATCGCGATTTTTCTAACTGGTATGCTGGCTTTTGGGCTCGTATATCTGAGGTACTCCGGTGTGGGCATAACAGTCGAAGTAGAGAGCTACCTCTGGGGTGACCTTCTTCTCACGTCATCCAGTGACTTGGACACGATAGCCTTCTTTTGCATTCTGTCGTATCTATTTTTGATTATCATGCAACCCATATTATTGGCCACAGCAGTTGATCCACTGTCATCCCATGTTCAGGGTATCCCCGTGCGTCAGATTGGCCTTCTATTCAGCGTCATTACCGCGATTGTTGTGGTGACTATGGTGCAAGTTGTGGGAACTCTTCTTGTCACTGCCCTGCTTGTCACCCCTGCGGCAACAGCACAACTTATTTCCAGGAGTTTCAGGTCCTGTCTTTTTTGGTCACAGGTCTTCGGACTGGCATCGATCTTCCTCGGACTCTATTTCTCAGCCGAGCTTGATACAGGAAGCGGTGCAATGATAGCTCTAGTGGCTGCAATTTTGTTTGCTATCGTAGGAGCAACTGTTGCACTGAAGAGCTCTATCTCATCTCTGTCAAGAGAATCAAAACAGGCAGGAGACATCTGATTTTATTCAGATGATGTTGTCGACTATGTCAGTCATAGTCTGTACCTTCCCGCAATAGTAGCATCTGATTTCCATAGGTTCCCTGGACACAATCCTCAGCTTCTGTGGAAGGGGCTCTCTGTCATTCTGTGTTATGCAGTTAGTAAAGGTACACCTTGCTACATTCACCAGTTCTTCTGCTAGCTCGACAACCCTCTTCTCTGCGACCCCATAGTTTCTGATTATTGCTACACTAGCATTAGGAGAGATCAAAGCGAGCCTGTCCAATTCCTCTTGATTTAGCTCTAAATCCTCGATTTTTAGAAGGTCCTTTCTACCCATCTTGTCACTCGGTACATTCATGACTAGGGAAACAGGATTTGACCTGTTGGTGTCTATTCTGAGCATTCTAATGACTTGTAATGCGTGACCTGCTGGAATATGATCGATTACTGTGCCATTGCAAATAGCAGTTACTCTACGCATCTCGCTCATTACTTCACCTCCTTCGGAATTGTAACACCAAGGCCTCTGCACAGAAGGGCCATCCGTGTTGGAACTCCATTGAATGCTTGCTGGAAGTATCTTGCATGGGGGGTTGAGTCCAAGCTTGGATGTAATTCACCAACCCTTGGGAGAGGGTGCATTACAATCATCCCGTCTTTGGCACCATGCATGTCTTTTGACCCAAGCGTATAGATTCCTGCTACTTTGGCATATTCATCCTCATCGGGAAACCGCTCCTTCTGGATTCTAGTCATGTATATGACGTCAGCATCAGGAATTGAACCACTAAGGTCAGAGTTCTCAGAAATCTCAGCACCAGAGGATCGCAGGTCGCGAACTATCTCTTCTGGCATAGACAGCGTTTCCGGAGATACCAGAGTCAGCTTAGCCCCGAAACGAATCAGAGCGTGAGACAGACTGTGAACGGTCCTTCCATACCTCAGGTCCCCCACTAGAACCACGTTCAAACCCTCAATCTTTCCATGGGCCTCCATTATGGTGAATAGATCTAACATGGTCTGAGTAGGGTGATTCCCAGCACCATCCCCTGCATTGAGTATTGGGATATCCACTGCATCGGCACTGTACTGAGCAGCGCCCTGCCTTGGATGTCTGATCACAGCGATATCGGCATACCCATCAACCATCTGCATTGTATCATACAGAGTCTCTCCCTTTGCGACAGATGTTCCTACGGATGTGAAGTTCAGTACAGAACCTCCTAGTCGCTTCATCGCTGCCTCGAATGACATTCTCGTCCTCGTTGAGTTCTCGTAGAACATGTTCGCGAGTACCTTTCCTTCAAGAAGAGGAAGGTGAACATCTCCTCTGGCTACTGGTATCAATCTCTTCGAATCATCGAGAATGGACAATATCTCTTCATTGCTAAGGTCATCCATAGTCACTACGTCGGACATTGCTCTCCCTTCGGTCCGGTGGCAACTAGGTCATATGTGTTGCCATTCAAGAGACTCATGAATATGTCACAAAACCGTCGTCTTGATGTGTAGTGAATGGCTCGGGTTGGTAGATGATAATCAGCCGAACTCCCCTCAGGGCATCCTTCTGTGGGGGTGGAACCGATATAGACGGGTTCTCAAACACTCATGCAGATGGAGGCAAGGTCGTCTCACTCGCCTTGGACAAATACATCTACGTAATCGTGAACAGGAGGTTTGACAACATGGTCCGTGTCTCCTATTCAGCACTTGAGATTGTTGATGATTTTGAGAATCTTGACCACGAGCTGGTCAGAGAGGCGATGAGAATAACAGGTGTGACCTCAGGCGTCGAGATAACGACAATCGCTGACATTCCATCACGAGGAACGGGTCTAGGATCATCCTCGACAGTTACAGTAGGGCTTCTAAATGCCCTTCACAAATTCTCCGGTCATGACGCATCCCCCGAACAGCTAGCTGAAGAGGCTTGCAGGATAGAAATAGATATTCTTGGCCAGCCAATAGGCAGGCAGGACCAGTATGCCGCGGCCTTTGGTGGCATAAATTCTATTTTATTCGGATCAGATGGAGTGTCGGTTAATCCACTGGATATTTCCTGCAAATCAGATATTTCAGATCAGTTTACCTTGGTATTTACAGGGCTATCTAGAAGTGCCTCTGAAGTACTCGAAGAAGAACCAGATAATCCCGAAGACAAACTCTCAAGAATGAGGAAAATTAGGTTACAGGCAGATTTAGCCGAGCAGTATCTGGAGGCATCAGACCTGTATAATCTAGGCCTTCTGATAGGTGAGGCTTGGGAGGCTAAAAGGGGCATATCATCTGGTGTAACAGGAACAGAGATTGATCTACTTCATCAGGAGATAATGTCACTCGGAGCTTCTGGTGCGAAGCTACTAGGGGCAGGAGGGGGAGGATTCTTTCTCGTTCATGGAACTCCATCTTTCAGAACGAAGCTAAGTGGACTCAGGCAGGCAAACAAGCTAATTCCAGTAGGCTTGGACCATAAAGGATCCACAATTATTTACGAAGGTTGAAGAAGATGAAATTTGTAAGATTCGTCACATGCTTCACAATTTTGATGTTAATATCCATTTCCCCCCTATCATTCGCCGATTCAGAAACCCAAGTGAATGACTCCCAACAGCCACTCGAAATTATTGGGCACTCAAAGCTAAGCTTCCTTGAGACATTTTCCCCCGGTTCCCAAGTAAATGCTACCTGGGAGCTACAAATATCAATTGGTGAGAGTTATGGCACTGATTTATTGCCAAACCAGTCTTTGGGAATTAGGACTCAGATTGATAGGTATCTAGGAGACGATGACGGTAATCTGACCGAGAATGAGACCGCTTCTTTCTCACAGTTGATTACATCAGCTAGGTCATGGGATAACTCTGAATTGGCAGGTTGTTGTATCTTTGACTATGAACCATTAACTCTCACCAGTCCTGTAAATCTGACAATATCTCCACCTCTTCCGGGACCAGTTCTCTCTGAGTCCGAATCGAGCTGGGGTTGGGAGGAATCAGCCGATCTAGTTGCGACAAGCGATCAGAGATCGACACGGCTGTTGGATTTGCCAAGAACAGGAGCCCTTGTCGAGGAAGTCCCACTTGTAGTTACTCTTCAGAGCCCCTGGGAGCTAAAGTTCAGTGCAATGCAGGAGATTATCGCAGGTACCCCAACAAATTTCTCAGTCCACAGAACAGACTCTCCGGTATACTCTACAATCAGGATTGCAATCGGACAAAACGACCCTCCATCCATCGTGGTGAACAGAACGGGGGATGCCTCAATTTCTGTACCGCTGGACAGTCCACTCAGCTTCTTCTCAGAATGTCAAGATAGCGTTCTCGAATCACCTCAATATGTATGGTTATTCAGCAATAACGGGACAGTAGTGAGTAGTGTTACAGGAACTCAATCGAAGGAACATGGGACGGTCACAACTATCATTCCCTCAGATTTTGGATTCTCATCAGCAGATGTACTCAGTGCGGACTTAAAATGCAGGGACTCCCACGGCACATCTTCTAATTGGTATCAGAGTGTAATTGTCGACGGGGAAAACCCGACCTACGAGATTAGGCTCACAGAGATCACAAAGTCTGGGATAGAAATTGAACACAACGTATCCGATGATATTCTTAAGATAAGGCAGGATAGTGAGTTATATGTTGATATAATTGCAACAGACTCTTCAAACCTCCCCGTTTCGATAACTGTAACCTCAAACAAATCCCAAGGATGGAGGCAGTTCTCTATTGATGAACTCCATTTCTCCACCTCCTTTACTCAGGGAGTCCAAGTCAATGGGATGCATATGCCGGTTGAAGAGAGGCACCTTCAGAGAGAGAAAACCCTCTGGAATGTTATGCTAAACGTCTCTGATGAAGCTGGAAACACCGTCGAAAAAACATGGGAGGTACAGGTGGAAGACTCATCAGCTCCCATCGTAATGCCATCTCTTTTCGTTAACTCGGATATTATGGCCCCTTCAAATCCACCTCGTCTTGGGGATAATCTCACTCTATTCCTATCGGATTCTTTTGATGACTTGGATAGTATCGACGATACTATGTGGACTATATCTGTAGATGGCGAGATTTATGTTCAAGATTCAAATTGGAGTATCGCTGAAAAGACATTATTGCCCCCTCTTGAGATAGGTGGACACACAATAAACATACAAGCCGTAGATTCAAACTCCAATTCTGGCAATCTTTCGTTCCAATTCTCGATAGAGCCCCCATTGGGTTTCTCAATCGAAGTAACTGACACCTCCCTTTCCGAAAAGCCCTCGATAGGAAACAGCGTAACAGTTACCGTGTTCGCCAAGAATTCATACTCCTCAGTAGGATCGGCCAGATTGTGTCATCTGACGGAATGTTCTGACTTTGTTCTTATGCCAGGGGCCCCATATGGTGGTTTCACACTCCAACTAGAAGTCATACCAGACAACACTGGTGATTTGGATATGAGTATTGAATGGATAGGGACTGAGGATGGAGAATCTGGGACCATTGAATTATCAGGGATAATTAACGTCGCAGATAGTCAAGACAACGATTCTAATCATCAAATCAAGGCCTTTCTTCTAGTTTTCTCAATTCTGGTTGCTGTGACACTGGTGGCAAACCGCATTTGGGGAGTCAACTCAATGAAGCCCTAGTTTCACACATTCTTCAGTGAAGCTCATGAGAGATGATGTCGGCACACAAGTCATGGTTCTACTGCCCGACTATCCAAGTAGGGTAGTCAACGAGCATAGGGTACGAGTCGAGAAAATCGCTCTGCTGGGTCTTTTATCCATTATCTTAGGAGGGGCATGGTGGCTTTGGCCGGCAATTGATGGCCAAGATGAATTGTTCTCAAGATCAGGGCATGTTTTCTTACTATTCACAACCGCTCTATTGCTTTCAGACTTGATTGACTTCGGACCTGTGGAGAGATCCAGAATTGGAATCGCATCAAACTTATTCTGGCCCAGTATAATTGCTCTTGCAGGAGCGGATTATACATCAACGGATGAACAAATCTCATCTGTATTGTTGACGATTATTGCAATCTCCTTGTGGATAACAACGAAATCAATTTTCAGCCATTCACTTTCGACTCGCAGACTAAGGGGCATTAGTAGCCTCGCTTCATTGGCTATAGCATTCGCCACATTAGTCGCATTAGACTCTAATATCTACGTCTGGGGACTGGTTCTGGCCTCTGTTTCGTACACGATGGTTCCAGATTTACTATCGAAAGATGAAATGCACCACATCAGGAAGGAGTTCTCAGAGAAGCTTGAGGAGGCTGAGTTTTCAATGCTGAAATTGAGGTCAGAGAATACAGGACTGGAACAGCCAAATTCTCTATTGAAGAGTGCGAGGGAGATAGGCTGGAAAGACCCTCAAAAAGGCCTCCAGATAATTGAAGAAGCAGAGAGTGAGGCAAGGAGAATTATCGCCATATCTGACGATCTTGAAGAAATACAGAAAGACGCCCTCTCTTCAGTCGTAATGGCAGAGGAAATATCCGATATCGCAAAATCACCAAGGAAGGCATATGATATGGGATTGAGAGAGGCCGAATTGGGATCTTTGAGGGAGGCTGAAACCCTGTTCAGGACGGCCAAACTGAGGGCTCACAATATCATTGATAACTGGCAGGAGGCATGTGATTGTATTCAGAATGCCGAAGAGAAGATCTCCGATATATCTGGACACTCAGCCGATAGCGTACTTAGCATGTTAGAAGCGGCCAAGGAAGCATTAGAGTCAGAAGACCCCGTTAGTGCTATTCAAATCGCCACTAATATCCCTGAACATATCAAGAGCCTTTCAGGATTGGAAGTCGAGGCCACTAAGTCTCTCGAGGACGCTGAAAATGCGATAAAGTCACTGGAGGGTAACGTTGTTTCAAGATACTTGGAGATGATGAAAAATTCCAGAACTGCATATGGGGAAGGAAATTATCCTCTCTCGAAGGGAATATCAGACAGCATCATCAGGGATGTAAGGGAGTCGTTAGAATCATCCAACGAGGTCACTAGGGCTCTTCGGCAAAGGAAGAAGCTGGAGGGCAGATTCCCTGAGTCTGGTAATTGGCAAGATAGATTGGATCTTGTAACACGATTACACGAGTCTTCTAGGTGGTCTGATGCTTCATCAGAGCTAAAATCTCTATTATCCGACCTCACCGTATTTGAATCAGAGGTATCAGATGCTAAAGAACTCCTTGACTTTGTCAACTCCGAGTGGAATGAGCTATGCAAGAGGCTAGATTCCAGAGGAATAGGAATAGACTATCCAGATAGGGTTTCATGCCTTAGCTCTATAGCCAAGGCCGAGAGAAGCCTCTCCGAGGGGCAGGTTCAGGAATGCTTGAGAAATCTTGGAGTTGCAGACTCCCTGATGGAGAATCTGAGAAGGGAAATCTAGAGCTAGCCTAGATTTTTCCAGAATATGTTAGGCATTAGTTCAATCCCATTATTGATAGTCAAGTGCCCCATGCACTACATCATCATGGACCTAGTTCTAATTGGATCTTTCATCCTATTCATGACTGCATTCGCGGGAATAGGTCTTGCTAGCATGCTGGTCAAGGAAGATACCACTGACGACTATCTGGTTGCAGGTAGGGGCATGCACCCGGCATTGGCCGCCTTGTCGGCTGTGAGTACTTGGAACTCAGGATACATGTTCATCGGTTTCATTGGATTCACTTTCACTATGGGCTACTCCATAGTTTGGATTGCATTTGGATCCATGGCAGGACAGATTGTGGCTTGGATTTGGTTGTATAAATTCATACAGGAGTCAGCAAATGAGCGAGGCCTCAGATCTCTCTCATCTCTTGTTTCAGAAGCAACTGGATCACCCGAGGCAAAGCTAGCAGCGATTCTATCCATCCTCTTTCTATCTGTTTACGCAGCTGCTCAATTAACTAGTGGAGGGAAGGCTCTCTATGTCATGCTTGGATGGTCTGAAGCGATTGGGATCCTCATTGGGTTTGTATTGGTAGTAGCCTACTGCTATGCGGGTGGGATCAGGGCCTCGATATGGACCGACGCTGCTCAGTCAAGTGTCATGATTATCGGGTCCACATTACTTTGCTGGGTAGCTTTGGGAGAAATAGGAGGGTTTTCTGGCCTTCACTCAGGATTGGAGGCGCAGAATGCCAATTTGACCAGTATTGTACCTGCAGATCTAGGATTCGGCGTGACTCTTTGGGCATTTGCCTTCTTCCTTGGAGGACTTAGTGTAGCAGGTCAGCCTCAGGTAGTAACCAGAGTTATGACATTAGGGTCTGACAAGGATAGGAAGACTGCGATGCTGTGGTTCTTTGCCTGGCAGACCCCATTTCTGCTAATTATGACTATAATCGGACTATCAAGCAGGGTAGTTTTCACCGGTTCCGATTTCGATCCGGAACTCGGTCTCCCAATGCTTGCAATGGAAACACTGGGGCCCTTTTGGGTCGGCTTGATTCTAGCCTCTATTTTTGCGGCAACCATGTCAACCGCAGACAGTCAAGTTTTGGCTTGTACTGCCGCATTTACAGACGACGTAATACCAGAAATAAGCCAAGACCACAAGAAAACAAAGTCAGTCACTCTAGGCGTGGCCGCTTTCGCCACCGCAATATCCATTTTTGGTCTCTATGTACCAGGGGGAGACTCTGTGTTCTCCCTAGTGGTTTTGGCAGTTTACGGACTGGGATCAATTTTTGTCCCTATTTTAATCATCAGATGGGCCAAGTACGAGCCCGATACGACCCACACAATAGCAATGATGATAGCAGCCCTTACCGGGGTCATTGTATGGAGATTAATGGGCCTAAATGATGAGGTTTTTGAGTCAATTCCCGGAATGGGCGCGGCGTTCCTAACTCACTTTGTTATGAATAAGGTACGTTTCCCAGAGCTTTCTCCCCTAGGCAGATATGATTTCCCTGATAAGAGAAAAATCCGGGCCTTGGCCGCGGCCGTAATTATCCCATTTGGGGCCTTTGAAACAGCTTATGTTGTTTCAGGACCAGATTCCCTGAGTTCCGATGGCGGAATCTCCGGGGATTGGATAGTCAGTGCTAATTTTGATAATGAGACTTTGGCAGATGGATTGGAATACGTAAACGACGGTGAATTAACAGTCATTAATATGCATACAGACGCCGTGGAGGGCTCTGAAGATTTCAATATAGTAGGAGTAAGGGTAACTCTGCAGTATTCGGAAGACGAGTCCAGCTCTGGATTCGGGTGCGCTGTACCAGGTGCCTCCAACCCTGATCCTGATACTATAACTGGAACAATCTCCAATGACAAAATTAACGGCACAGCCAGCGGTCAAAACTCAGGAGGAGGAGGCTCCTCCCATACAGTGGAAGTCGAGTGGTTCAACGAATCCCTGATAGGCAATGTCAGTGGGGTATCGAAATCAGATATTATCGAAGGCTTGGAAGGCGGAGAAAACGGTCTTGGTTTGTATACCTTGGAATTAAGCGTCATAGTCGAGACAGGTGGAGGGCCTGGTTGTTCACACACAGATGAGGGCGAAGAGATAGAGTATATTGTGGAGCTTGTCACATTGGATTACATGATACAACAGGCCTAGTCAAGAAACGGACAGTCGCCTTGCTAGAATCCAGACACCTCTAAATAATGACTCCCTTTCCTGTGTTCATGCCATGTGAATGCTGTACCTGCGACCCCTGTGGACCAAGTTGCTCGTGTGATGGATGCTGTTAGTAATAGAACAAAGCTCTCTGGTATCCTATTTTTTACTCCTAACCTTACCGACTGATGATGTGAGATTTCTAGGCTCCCTACCTCTTGCAGCCAGAGAAAGAAACCACCATCCAACCGTAAGAAGAGCGGTAGACACCATCATGATTGTCCCTATCCACATCATTACATTTCCTTGGGTTACCGGCCAAGCCCAGTATGCGACCGACAGAACAACCACGACAAGCAGAATCCTTGATGCCTCACTAGGTGTTTTCCAACCCCTGTGATCTTTTCTGGGGGCCAACAAGTAGTCTAGCACGCGTGTTGGCTAATGCCAGCACTTTTCAACGGCTGTTTCAATCCGTCATATCTCTGAGTAATAATCCTGAGCCGCCTCTTCAAGGTCAAGGGATACCCTTTCCTCATTGAGAGTAAGAGTCTTCCCCGATCTCCGGATTGCAAAACCATCGACAAAGACATCCAAGCATCTTGTTCCGGAGTAAATGAGATTTGAAAGAACCCTTCTACTACGTCTTCCTCTTGGGCGCATTCGAATATCGGTTAAGTCCCATGTGACCCAATCTGAAGACCCCTTTGTGGCAAGTTGCCAACTCTCCACGGGGTCCAGTATTGTCGCATCCCAATGATCATGCTTCTGTATCAGACTCGCAGTCTTTGCCTCAGCCCTCATATCCAAGCCATTGTTACTGGCGGCCCCGTCAGTACCCAGTCTAACATCAACTCCCGCTTCAATCATGGCTGGATAGGACATAGTTCCGCCACAGGCTAGCTTCTGGTTAGATACCGGGCAGTGAACGGCGTGCGAATCGGTACCTGCGAGAATCCTCATCTCCTTTTTGGTCACCCATCCACAGTGAGCGCAGACAGTCCCCTTGGTGAAATAATCGATCGAGTCCAGGTACTCAATAGGATACATCCCTGTCTTCTCATGGCACTCTGTCACTTCTTCTCTAGTCTCAGAGGTATGGATATGCAATCTAGCACCCAGTTCTCTGGACATCTCGCTGGCCTTTCTCAATACTTCTTCAGAGCATGTATAAACAGCATGTGTGGCAATCCCAATCTCTACCCTTCCAGAACCAAGAGGACCAGATCTAATCATGCTCTCCAGCTCTCTAATGGCGTTTCCACTGTCTCCTTCTCCCTCTTCTGCCGGAGGCCAGTCGGTTGTCGGACCACAGACTATACCTCGTATCCCCGAATCAGCAACTATCGGTGCAATGGCTGAGGGGAAATGATACATATCGCATGCAAATGTTGTCCCACCTGAGATCATCTCTGCTACAGAGGCTCTAGTTCCTATCGATGCTAGCTCTGGAGTCAAATTCCTCTCACTTGGGAAAATGCTAGTCTGAAGCCAGTCCATCAGGGCCATACCTTCCCCCATACTCCTGTTGAGTGTCATTGGGAGGTGTGTGTGCCAATTTTGTAGGGACCTTGTAATCAGGAGATCGCTCCCATCTATTACTTCGAGAACATCCTCATCGCCGTTGCTTGGTGAGAAAGACCCGTCTTCATGAAGTAGGAAATCACCTTCTCTGACCACTCCGTCATGATCAATCAAGCGACTTCCAGTAACCCTTCGGGTACCAGAATCCATGAGCATGCGAGAGGATGTCACTCCTCAAGGTTATCATCACTAGTTGCTTCTTGCAGTCGGCATGAAAGGTATCAATCTTGTCGCAAGGCTTTCCATATTTCTGGTCTGGATGTATACTTTACCGGAACCATTGAACTCCAAAACAATACCCTCTCCACCCAAGAGTGCGGACCCCATTCCTCCGACTTTGGACCCGTTGTAGGATAATCCGGAGGTAAACGCCACAACGTGGCCGTTGTCGACTACCACTGGATTGCCAGGAGAGACTTCTATTTCCTTGATTGCACCGTATGAGGTATAGAATACCTTACCTTCAACTCCTCTGGGAGTGTATGCTCTGAGGAAGAATGCCCCCTCCCTAGAAAACAGAGACTTCGCGCCTTGGAATTTTGTGTCCGTGTCAACACTAGGGGTGCATGCCATGAATGCCCCCCCTTGCATGAAGAACTCCTCTCCAGGGGCCAAGTCGAACTCCTTTATGTCGCCCGGGGCGCTGGGGGCCAAAGATACCCATCCACCAGAGCCACCAGCTGTGTACGTATTCACGAAGAACGACTCCCCTCCGAATGCTGATTTGGCCATACTTTTCAGGAATCCACCGATTCCTCCTCCGCCTCCCATCCCGGTCTTCATATCCACACCTCTTGATTGAGCCACCATAGCGCCTGGCTCCACCTTGAGGGACTCTCCGGGTCCTAAGTTGGCGGTCATTAGTGTAAAAGCGGGGCTGAACTCGTAGTCTACATCCATGAATGTCTGAACTACCGCGGAGTTTTCAAATTTGGGGGCTTCAAATCTTACATTCTGCCTTGAGTTTACTAACTGTTTCTCCCTTAGAATTTTTCATCCATGCTTCGATGACATCTCCTTCTTTCATCGGACCTACCCCCTCGGGTGTCCCAGTCCACACCAAATCCCCGGGACTTAGTCCATACCAGTTTCTCAGATGCGACATTATCGAATCCAGCGAATGAACCATTAGATCCGTATTCGCCTGTTGCTTGACTTCACCATTTATCGATAACCCAATCTCCATTATCCCAGGCTCCCATGAGGTCCATGTTCCAAGTACAGCTGACCCTCTGAAACCCTTTCCTTCAAGCCAAGGCCAGCCTTTCTCCTTCGCCAAAGTCTGACGAGTTCTATTCGTAGTATCGCAGCCGACACACATCTCCATCGGCTCTAGGTTATCCCCCAATCTGACCACCATCTCTACTTCGTAGTCAATATGTTCATCAGCCAAAAGACAAATCACATTCTTCCCTTCACTATCTGATTCCACATGCGATGTGGGAGGCATAAGGAAAAAACGAGGATAGTCAGTCACATCACCCTTGATTTCCTTAGCGTGCCCAGCATAGTTTCTGAATACGGCCCAGCCGACAGTCATAACTCTCGCAATACCTACAACCACATTATTACATCGATAAAACTCTCAGCAGGTTGAAGAGGCCCGCTATACCGACTGACCCTGATGGCGGAGGACCCGTATCGTACTTTAGGAGTTACGAACGACTCTACAGACGCCGAAATTAAGCGGGCCTACCGGAAGCTAGCGAGACAATACCATCCTGATAGAAATCCGAACGACACAGCTTCTGAGGAGAGGTTCAAGTCGATTCAGAACGCATATGAATTGATAGGCTCATCTGAAGCCAGAAGGGAATGGGATCAACAAAGAAGAATGGAGGACATGTTCAGAGGAGGGGCGGGATTCTCTGGCTCAGGATCAGGTTTCGATTTCAGTGACATCATTTCTCAGTTCATGGGCGGAAGAGGAAGCTCGGATTTCGGTTTTGACTCTAGATCTAGTAGAGCAAGGCCTCGCCAAAGCTCCCCCAGAGACTCATTCCGGGGGGCAGATATCGAAGCGGGCCTAGACGTGACACTGGAAGAAGCGACTAGCGGGATTGAGACAAAATTCTCTCACAGGAGACTCAAGAGGTGTGACAAGTGTGGTGGAGATAGCTTTGGTACGTCTAGAACCTGCTCTAAGTGCAATGGTACTGGAGTTCAGACAAAAGGTACTACGATTAGCGTGAAAGTACCTGCTGGTGCAATACACGGACAGCAACTGAGGCTACGAAAGATGGGTCATGAGCACCCCCAGGGAGAGTCAGGTGACTTATTGATTACTTTGAGATTGGACGCACAGGAGGGCAGGAGATGGGAGGAAGGAAGAATGATTCAGGAGGTCCCAGTCAAGATCTCCACATTACTCCTTGGGGGGAATGTAAGAATCACCACTCCCAAGGGCAGTAGGATACAGATAGAAGTTCCCGAACGAACAAAGATTGGAGACAGATTGAGAATACAAGGACATGGATATCAAGGATCTGATTTGGACATAGAGTTCGTACTTAAGGAGACGGAAGAGCTCACTCAAAAACAAAAGGAGGCGCTGAATCATATGAGGGACTCCGGGCTGTGACCAATCACAACTACTCAAATACAGGCCCAATGACCCAAGAACGTGCGTGATTTCTCAAGAGTCGCAGACTATCTTATTCCGAAGAGGAAGAAAGTCCATCTCTCGGTATTTATCTTCTCAATTCTAATGATTCCGGGAGTTCTGGCCACATTTGAGCCCATTGATATAGAATCTTACGAGATGGAGTCTCCGGAATTGGAGGCCAACATGGTATTCAGAGAAGAGTTTACTGCCGCGGGAAATATCTGGGGCTTTGGAATCTTTGTCAGAGATGAGGGCTACTTCGGGACACCTGGATCTGATGTCACAATGATTGCTGACTACACAGGAGAGAATTCAGGTTTAGAAGTCCCCAAGGGAGGGATATTGAATCTTACAGTTTTAAGAGAAATTGATGTAAATGCTGACACTCTCAGGAATCACAACGTCTCGAAGTTCTTTCTTCCAATTGCCTCTGAGATTTCGGGGGATCCGGCGGTAGGAATGCTGGATCTAGCATCTGATTTCCGATCTTTCATGTCGGGCAATTCATCACTTACCCAGCCTAGAATCAATCCATACAAACTCGCTCTTACTCTTGATCTCGAGGAATCAATGGACCCAGCACCGACCAACTGGTCAGATTGTGGAGTTTTAGAGTGCCTAACATTCGATGATCCAAGAATTACCCAAGATCATATCGACCTGGCTGCACACAGGATGGCAAACAGTAGCAATGGATCATTTTTGAGGTTCTTGTCTAATGACAGAGCCTTCACACCTGATCCAAGTAGCCCTGTTATCGGGCCTATTAATCACACAATTGGTGAAGATGGAAATTTGCAATCAGATATCTGGGACAGGGGAAGATGGTCAGCCTCATCAGCCTGGCTAATCGTAAATCTCGATAGGGAGGAGATGCAAGAAAGTGGGTGGACTTTCTCATGGAAGAATGCCACGACAGACTTCGGTTACGACAGAGATGGATACACTCTGATAACAGACCCGATTAGGTACTCATTCGAGTACTGTGAGGAGAGGGAAGAGAATAACCAGCCACTGTGCTCCGTAGAGTGGCTCTATCTGTCAATTGAAGAAGATCTCAGAGAGACGGACGAGCATATTGTATCATTGATGTTCGCAGAAGGAATCAATGTGGAAATCAACAGAGAGCTCCTTTCCAGTGCTTATTTACTCGTAGCAATGTCAGTAATCGTAGTCTTCCTTCTTTGGATTAATCTCCGTAGGATATCGGATGTAGCCATAGTTTCCACTAGCTTGGTAGTCTCACTTATCTGGATGTATGGGCTAATTGGTTGGGCAATGATTTTTGGACAGAGGACAGGTTTTGAATTTATTTTTCGGTCCCAGTTTTCTAATCTGCTACCCATACTGATATTGGCGCTGGAGATTGATGATAGTTTACACTCCCTCCATAGATACAAGGAGGAAAGACGAGGAGGGAGGACAATAGAGGAGTCGTGCAGGACCTCAATAAGTAAAGTTGGACTTGCTGTTATGCTTACCTCAGTTACTACCATTGTCGCCTTTTCAGCAAATCTCACCTCTAGTATTGCCGCATTGAGATCATTTGGAATAGAAGCTGGAATCGGGGTCATGTGTGCCTTTTTCTTGACGGGACTCTGGGTCCCTTTGACAAGAATGGATATAGACGAGTGGCTAGATTCCAAGGGGAGGCTAATTGAAGAAGACCCAGATAAAATCCATATGGTTCCCCAGGCATGGCTGTCTTCTATTACAACAAAGTCATTCAAAGCGTATCCGTTAGTGATAATCACCGTTCTCCTAGTCACATTTTATGCAGTTCCACTGATGACATCACTAGAGGGGGATTTCCAGGTAGAGGACTTTGTTGAAGAGGAGTCTGATTTGGCAGTAGGAGTGGGTCTGATTAATCAGAGGTTCAGTGATGAGGGAGAGCCTGCCTACATACTTGTCGAGGGGAACATGACAAATCCCAGAGTTCTGGAAAGTATTGAAGAGCTAAGAAATAACATGAATTCTCATAGTCCGGAAGATCCCGATCAATTAACTAGATCTCCAGATGGAGAAGTTGAGCTTCTTGCCGTCGACCAAATGCTTTGGTATCTGAGAGCAGCCATGGCATGGAATCAGACTCCATTCGAGCAGGCTGGTTGGGATTTTGACTCAAGAGATGGGGGGATTGGCTGTGAAACAGTAGTGATACCTAACAGAGATTTTGAGTTCATATTCATACCCTCGACAAACGACAGTAAATCCCTGAAGTTTCTATACGGGTTCATGATGACAAGAGGAGTGCCTGCCAGTGGGGGGTATCCAGCACTTTCTCCTAGTATAGTGGGAGAGTTCCTTCAAGTACAGGGAAAACTGGATTACCAGAAACCATGGCTAACCGAAGAAGGCAAATCCCCTGATTACCCCAGAGCGACTTTAAGATTTGGAATATCTAGTCCCGAACAGTTCGCTCTAGTAGAACCAGCTCTAGTACAACTGGAGCAAGACATGGTGCCTCTACAGAATCTCTCTGCAAATCCTTTGAGGGAAAGGGGATCACTTCAAAATGCTCTTTCCAATGAGCAGTATCCAATCTCATGGGCGATCCCAACAGGAGAGCCGGTCGTAAGATTTGTAGCCGCAGACTCGATGCAAGACGATTTGCAAGATACCATTCTACTCGGGGTCTTACTTTGTTTTGTTACTCTATGGTGGGGATTCAGGGATAATGGAAATACTATGGAGAGACTGAAGAAAAATATCTCAGAGATTCGTAAAAACAGTCTTCCAATCATCCTGAATGTAATCGTCCTTGCCGTAATATCAATCACACTTGTCGACCAGAGTTATGTAATTTACTTCGCAGTACTCGCTATTGTGTTATCTTTGATATTCGGTACCACTCCTTTCGTGTATGCAGGGATAACAACAGCCCCAATTTTCATTATGATAGTATGGCTCTACGCCTTGGTCGATCTATTCGGCTATGGGCTGAACATGGTCACGGTCTCTATCGCTGCGATCTCTTTAGGAGTAGGCGTGGACTATGTTATCCACCTAATCGAGAGATACAGGGAAGAAATCCAGGAAGGCAAATCCCAATTAGAGTCCGTAGCAGTTGTTGGGGGTGCTTCAGGATTGGCTCTTTTCGGCTCTGCTCTATCTGATTTCGCTGGATTCATGGTAATTAACCAGTCAAAGATGGGCTTCTTTTCCACCTTCGGACTTTTCTGTGCCATTATGATTATCCTTTCGCTGATAGCAAGTATGATTGTGGCACCCGCTCTAATTGGATTACTTCATAGAATCCCAAGTGATGAAATCCCTGTGAAGTCATCTAGCTGAGAAAATAGGCCAGAACTAGAGTAATCAAAAGCCCTCCAATCATTGATTGGAATATTATCCCCCAGCTCCTAGTTCTGCACGCCTTGGCGATGTCTTCATTTTCATGCCTCTTCCCTCCAGAGGAAGACTCATGGGTGCCTAGAAATCCGTGATACACGCATACCTGTGAGGTAGACTCAAGCAAAACCAAGCACCCAGATGTGAAAATCCCAAATGATAATGTGAAAAAGAGGGGACTACTACTGGGAGGTCCAAGTAAAGAAAAACCGAGACCAAGGGATATTAGTGCAATACCGCCATAAAGCCTGTTCTTCCTGCCAGCCTCTGAAATATTTCTTATCGCCCCTCTGGCGTCTCCCACTGCCCTACCTCCAAATTCCGAGGGAGTCTCTGAGAGCCGACTCAAGGTCTTTATGCAAGAATTCATATCCAGACTCTTGAATTCTTTTTGGAATAACTTTCTGCCCCTCAATCAGAAGAGGTCCAGCTAGCTCACCGAATAATATCTTCATTGCGAATCCTGGAATAGGTGCGAAGGCAGGCCTCCTCAGAACCTTGCCTAGAGTCTTTGAGAATGTCTTTTGCCTTACCGGTTCGGGAGCAGTTAGGTTGAACGCGCCTTCACATTCTGAATTCATCATCAGGTGGTGAATCGCGTATATTTCATCATCTAAAGAGATCCACGACATCCACTGTTTTCCACCAGCCAATGGTCCCCCCCCTCCCATTTTCCACGGAAGAAGCATCCTCTCAAGGGCTCCTCCGGCAGCTGAAAGAACGATTCCGTTTCGCGTATTGACGACTCTTATTCCGGCATCTCTTGCTGAATCCGCATACGACTCCCACTGAATCACTGTCTCAGTGAGGAAGCCATCCCCAGGCGGGCTATCCTCAGTCAGCTCCTCATCATCACGATTTCCGTAATACCCAATCGCACTTGCCACGATGAATGCCTCAGGCTTTTTCTCTAGTTTGCTCATGGTGTCTGACAGAAGAGTAGTAGAGTCCTTTCTTGAATTGATAATGAGTTTTTTCCGCTTATTATTCCATCTCTTGTCCCCAATCCCAGCTCCTCCCAGATGGATAATCACGTCAAATCCCTCAATATCGCTAGGATTCAGGATACCCTTATCGGGATACCAACTAAGCTCTTTGGAGCCTTCCTCTGCCTCTCTTCTTACTAGCCTCCAGACGTCATGGCCACCAGTATCTAGGAATGCTACAAGTTGAGTCCCAATAAGTCCGGAAGAACCTGCAACTAAGATTCTCTTTCTTCCGAGATGAGAGAATTTTGAGTGCTCCTTCAGATCTCTCTGTAACCTTAGCTCCCTCGCCTTGAACATCCTTGAGATTCTTCCCTTAACTAAAAACCCCCCAAGTATTCTGTCCGCAAGGTTTCCAAGGGGTCCAAATGGAACTTGATAGGTCACTTCATCTCTAACAGTAGTGATTCCGTCCACTTCTGATAGGTTGTGGTCGTGGTTCCATGACCAAAATGGACCTTTGACCATCGTGTCGGCAAAATGGTTTGGTGGGTCATATGCGGTATGCTCAGCTACCCAAGTCATCTTCAGAAATGGAGCACCGGGAGCTGGAAACCTGAAAACCCTCTGTGATCCAACTTCCAATGAATCATCCGCACGAACTTCCTCTGCTACCTCCCATGGAGGCATAAGCCTTCTGAACGAGCCTTCATGTTCAAACCACTGAAAAGTTGTGTCTATATCCGCATCCACAACGGATTCATGAGTGTATTTGTACATGTAATCACCATGGTGGGCTCTTTGGGATTGGAGCGTCTTCCGCCCACCTTGAGATGTAACGCTCTAGTTTGAGCTTCTTCTTGGTATTCGCTGAAGACATGTACCTAATCTTTCCAAAAATTGGTCTCTCCGGCCCCCATGCTCTGTCATGCCTTCCAAGTACCCAAAATATTCCAGTGTAGGAGTTGGGGTCTCTTCCATCCAAAGCCCATCTGTCATTTATTCTGATCATCCAATCAGCGGCAGTTTCAGGATCCGGAGACCACTCTAGTATTCTCTTTCCCCACAACATTCTGAGATAGTTGTGCATATGTCCCGTTCTCAGGAGTTGCCTTTGAGCCGAGTTCCAAACCTCATCATCTGTCTTAGCACCCTCTATTTCTTCAAAAGTGTAACTTACCCGTTGGTCGTCTCTGTGTTCATCTAGAGTTTTCATCGCCCAAGAGGGTATAGAGTCTAGGGTATTATGGTCTCTTCTGAAGTTTGCAAAATTGAATCCTAGCTCCCTCCATGTGATGATTTGGTCCATGAAGGATTCTGCTGATTCAGAAAGTCCCCACCAACCAGACCTGTGGCCCTTGCCCGTGTCTTCAATGCAAATTGAATCATATGTCCAATCTTCCTTATCCATAACCGCCTTAACTATCCTGAATGAAGAAATATGTCCGAAGTGCAACCAGGGAGAAAGACCACTGACGGCTGGGTTATCAGGATCATTTCTTCCTTCAGAGTAATTCGCTAGCCTCTTTTCAATGAAGTTACCGAGCCTACTTACAGCTTCGTAGTGCCCTCCTCGGACTGATTCAACAGGAAACACCTCATGATCGATATTTAGTGGAGCCATGGCCTTTTTGGCTACATCACCTCCCTCAGCGACCCTCCAGATCCACTCAAGAGGCGTAAACTCTAGTTCTAGTTCTTTTACGAGTTTTGTCAACTCCGATTTCTTCACTGTGAGATCAGACTTTATTCCGTCCATCGGGTCCTCGCTTGGAAATGTGGAGAGAGCACCGTGAAGGCTCCTCTGGACATGTTTCCTGAATGAATAGGCTGTCTTGTGTGCTCTGTCCGCGTAATTCATGGGGAGTATTCCGTTGGAGTCTACGGCTTCCACAGAAACCTCACTTGACAGACTGGCTCTATCCATCACCCATCTGGGAAGATAAGTCGGGTAATCATCGATAACTATGGAGCAGGCCTTTGAGGATAGCTTCCTGAGCATCCCGTCCCCAGAGTCGATATGGTTCTCTATCCATGGGATGTACGTAATCCCATGATCGTCAAATGTAGACATGTTGTCCACCATCCCCTGTGCTACAAACGTGAGAACCCTCTCACTCGACCACTCGTGCCTGACTGAAATACACTCGATTACTAACAGTGGCTTGTTTAGACTAATGCTGATGTCTATCGCTCTTTCAAGTGCGGCATTGTAATGGTATCTTCTAGTGGAGGTCATCCAGTAAAGGACAAACTGACCCGAGGGTCGGACTTCTTTATCATTTATCGTGCGAACTCTGGGAGAACCAAAGGCAACCTGCCCCCCCATCACATCCATCATGGACCATTCTCTCAGGATGTGCATATAAGGCGGTGTATTCACGCCTACTCGATGTCAAACACTCATTCATAACCCCCAACAATTACCGAGTTCCATGACTATACAGGTCAAATCAGATGCTGAACCAATAGAAATTGAAGCTGACGCATACCTGCCTACAGAGTATGGAAACTTCAGAGTGAGCGTCACTCTGGATGAGGCTGGAAAGGAGCACTCGCTCCTGTACACGGGCGACTTGTCCGGGACTGAATCCCCACTGGTGAGGATTCACTCAGAATGCCTCACTGGAGATGCTTTCGGCTCCATGAAATGTGACTGTGGTCCCCAATTAAAGATGGCGATGAGAAAAATTCAGGAGGCTGGGTGCGGGGCAATTGTATACCTAAGGCAAGAAGGGCGGGGAATCGGTCTACATTCAAAGATCCAAGCTTATGCCCTGCAAGATATCGGATACGACACATTGGATGCGAATCTTGCACTAGGGCTCCCGGCTGATGCTCGTGACTATGCCATCGCGGCAAAAATGCTTGCTGACGCAGGAGTGAACAAAGTCCGCCTAATGACAAACAATCCAATGAAGATACAAGGACTTCGTGACAACGGAATTGAGGTCGATCGCAGAGTCGAGCACATCTCTGGTGTTTCGATTGAGAATATCAATTATCTCTCCACCAAAGGAAAGAGAATGGGCCACATACTTGACATATAAGAAGCCCCAGCGCACTGAAGGGGATAGTAATGTCATCTATGATTGGAGAGAAAGCACCTGACTTCAACCTGAAGACTAGTGATGGGGACGACTTCAGATTCAATGAACTAGATGGATCCTGGAAAGTACTCTTCTTTTACGCTAAAGCAGGTTCTCCTACTTGCAAGAGGGGGTGCCTAACCTTCAAACAACAATACGACCTTTTCAGATCACTGGAGCCCCCCGTCGAAATTATTGGAATCAGTGAAGACTCAGTAAAACAACATCGGGAATTCAAGAGCGAACTCGATCTCCCTTTCACTCTTCTGTCTGACCCTGACAGAAGTGTCGCTGAAATGTATAACGTACCAGTCCATCTTGGGACTTTCCCCGCCAAGTCCTCATTTGTTATCGGGCCTGACAACACAATTCACCATGTCTACGACTGGCTCTTCAGACCTAGAAGGCATGTAGCAAAGATTCTCGATGCACTCAGTAGAATTACCGACGGGGGAAGATTTTCCTGATGTGGAATCAGATACTAACAGATGCAGGACTCTCCGAGAGGGAGATCAACGCGCTGACCGTTTTATCACGCAAGCCCAACATCAAAGCTAGTGAGCTGGCTAAGGAGCTAGACACCACAAGATTAGATGCCTACAATTCCCTCGAAAGACTGCAAAGAATAGGATTAGTCACAACAACTGCAGATAGGCCTATGAGATTCTCAAGCCCACCTCTTGATCAGGCAGTGACACATCTAATTGAAATCAGAAAGGAACAACTCAATCGAATAGAGCAAGGTCTTGAGGACATGCAGACTGGAGCCAAGTATTCCTCGGTCATTGAGAACAAACCACTTGATGATGAACCCAAGTTCGCCGTACTAAAAGAAAGAGTACACATAATGAAGAGAATCGAGAAGATATCTGAAGGAGCGAAAAGGGATATTGTCCTAACACTTGGAAAATTTGGAATACTTCACCTGTGTAGAAGTAGCGCATTACAGGCTGTGAATGATGCTGCAGCTCGAGGCGTCAGCGTCAGAGTACTTTCACAACTTGAGAGGAGGACAATAAGGTTCTATCAAGATCTCCATGAATCAATTGATGTCCGACACTCTGATGATCTGGATGCACAAGGAGCGCTTGTCGACGACTATGAGGTTATCCAATACCTAAATATGGAGTCCAACCCTGTTGGAAGGGGCAAGAATGACGCAGCTTTAATGGTCGAGTCAGAATCATTCGCGGAGTCTCAAAGAAATCTTCTCGACACCATCTGGGAGGAGGCCGTACCCTACGAGACTGCATCCAAGAGATTCACCGAGGAAAGGATAGTTGATCCGCTCAAGCTCACGATAGATAGTGGCTCCTTCCTTGAGAAAATCAGAGAAGTCCTAGAGATATCAGACGATATTCCGGAAGAAGATACCCCATTCAACCCGGATGCCTTCCTTGCTTCTGGATTAGAAATCAGCGATGCTCGAAGGAACCTTGAATCAGGAGGTATCGAGGCTCTGTCTGCTTTCGGAATAGATATCGAATCACTTCTAAGACAGGTAGGCAATAGAGTAGGAGAAGAATTATCTTTCTCGTTGAGAAACATAGAAGGCAATATCGAGTATCTAAATGAGATGATGGACTGGTGGGAGTTTGCAGGGCTTGGACAGCTAAGCTACGATATTGATCCAGAGTTCCATATCCTAGTCGAGCATCCCAGCGATAAGCCAGGAGTTCTGCCGATTCATTCTCTCGATGATGGGATAATTGAGGGGGCCTTGCTATCAAGATACTCAGAAGAGTCAGGAGTGGAAGTAACTAGGAATATCTTAGAAGGCAAGAAAAATATTGTTAGGTATGATATAAATTTCAACAGCCAGCTCTTAGAATAGATACATCACATTATATTGTCAACGCCTAGCCCTAATCCGTGCGTCTGCTAAAGTTTGCCCTATTCATGAGGCAGATAACCAGGAAATCCCCAGCAAATATTGACTGGATACAGAACCAAGGCCTCCTCGCCATCAAGCTAGCTCAGATTTTTGCACTTAGGCCAGACATAATCAGCCTTGAGAAATGCAAGCAACTCCAGACACTCTACAGCGCTGCCGCGACAATTCCAACGGAAAACGTATTCAAAATCCTGAAGGAAAAGGCACCGGACTCATATCATGAAAATATTTCATGGTTTGATGTCGAGCCTCTTGCGGCTGCATCGGTGGGGCAGGTTCACAGAGCTAGGCTAAAGACCGGTGAAAATGTGGTTGTCAAGGTTATCAAAGAGGACCATGAAAGAAAATTCAAGAGAGATGTCAGAAGAATGAGCCAATGGCTCAAGCTAGCCATGATTTTGTCTCCCAAACTGAGGAAGGTAGGTAACCCGATTGCCCTCTTGGAGCATGTCGAAGATTACACCCTAAGGGAGCTTGACTTGAGGAACGAGATCATTGGAGCCTCAAAGCTCCGAGCAATTAAGGAAGAATTGAGTGAAGATTTCCCAATGCCAAGACTCAGGTTTCCGAAATACTATCCAGAGCTTTCAAACAGGCATGTTTTGGTTTCTGAGCTCATTGAGGGTCAGACACTGGAGCAGGGCATAATAAACTCCAATCTGGATTGGGATGACTTGCTAGAATTATTCAGGATTCATGGAGCGTTCATGTTTGGAGTTGGCACCTTTCATGGCGATTTACATCCCGGTAATTGCATACTCGACCCCAGGGGGAACCTTGTATTCATCGATAATGGAGCTATTTGCGAAGCTCCACGAAAGGTCAGTAGGTCCCTGTTTAACTTCTTCCTTCATCTGTCATCTGGTGACAAAGACATGGCTTTCGAGTCATTGATTTCACTTGCCGAGAGGAGGCCAAGGTCAGATAAGGTGGAGGAATTCAAAAGAGATATGCATGACATATACAAGGACTTCGAAGACCTCAGTGTCGGCGAGCAAAGCCTGACTGAGGTGATGATGAAAACAGTAAGATCGGCAGTCGAGAATGCAGGTGCAGACTATGGCGAGGAGGGATTCCCGATCATCCGATCATTGATGTACATGGACGGTCTGGTGATAAGGACCTACCCAGAAGTTAAATTAATTTCCGAAATGAGGGACTCATTGGATGAGTTCAAATCGGGTTTGAAATTAGGGTGAGTGGAATGACAAAACATAGTGATGTTGTAGTAGTAGGCGCGGGACCTGGAGGATTGGCTTGTTCAATGCTTCTAGCAAAAGCAGGGGTAAATGTGACTATCCTTGAAAAGTCTGATGGTGTTGGGGGAAGAACTAGGGTCTTTGAGAAAGACGGCTTCAAGTATGACAATGGTCCCACATTCTTCCATTACCCGGAGATTGCTGAGGAAATTTTTGAAGCCCTTGGCCTAGATGCCAGGGAAGAGCTAGGACTAATTGAGTTAAACCCGAATTACAGACTTGTTTTCGGAGCAGGCGGAAGCATAGACGCTAGCACCGACCTCGAGGATATGGTATCCCAGATTAGAGAGCTCTGTGGAGAGGAAAACGCCAACGGTTTCAGGAAATATATCGAGGACAACAGGACAAAGCTAAATCTGTCGAAAAACTGCCTCAACTCCCCATGGAGAGGACCTACAGATTTGTTAAGCCGCAGAGCTTTGAGAGTAGCGAGGGTCCTCAGGCCCTGGAGGAGCGTATCAACAGATCTCTCAAAGGTGTTCTCCGATGAGAGAATGCAACTTGCCATGTCATTTCAGACAAAATATCTGGGGATGAGCCCATTCCAAGCGCCTAGCTTATTCACCATTCTGGCCTACCTTGAGTATGAACACGGGGTGTTCCATGTTGAGGGAGGGCTTGGTACAATTACCCAAAAAATGGCCGAAATAGCCAGTGGTCTCGGAGTTGATATCAGGTTAAACGAACCGGTGAACGACTTTGTCTTCGAAGGCAAGAAAGTAGTTGGAGTCGTCACCGACAACGATACATACACAGCAGATAAATTCGTCATGAACGTAGACTTTGCGACCGGAATGAAGGGACTTATTCCGGACAAATTGCGAAAGAAGTGGTCCGACAAAAAACTAGACGAGAAGTCCTATTCGTGTTCAACTTACATGCTCTATCTCGGACTTGACAAACAATATGATGCACCACATCACCAGATATACGCTGCTAAAGACTATCAGAAAAACCTGAGAGAAGTAACTGAGAACAAAGTCACTTGGGACGATCCCTCGATATATGTGCAAAATGCGTGTGTTACAGACCCTACCATGGCCCCTGAGGGGCATTCCACAATCTATGTCCTCGTTCCTGCCAGTAGCTCACATGAAGGCATCGACTGGGAAGAAATAAAACACGATTACATGGACGTAATCCTAAAACAGATGGAGAACTTGGGCTTCGAGGGTATCAAGGATCACATAGTATCCCAGACCATTGTCACGCCTGACGACTGGGCATCTAGGGACATCTACAAAGGGGCTGTCTTCAATCTTGCACACGGGCTAGATCAAATGTTATGGAGGAGGCCCCAAAACAAGTTTGAGGAGCTTGAATCACTTTACTTAGTGGGAGGGGGCACTCACCCGGGGAGTGGGTTGCCGACCATACTTGAAAGCGGAAGAATCTCTGCAAAGCTAATTTGTGCTGATTTGGGGATAATTCCAGATTGGAATGGCAAAGACACATGGTTCGAGGATATCAAAAGGCCTCGAGTGGCCACCAACCAAAAATCAAAAATCAGTAATGCCTAGTGGATGGATCGCATGGAAACAGTAAATATCGTTCTATTTTTGATTCCAACCATCTGGGTAGGGCCATTCTGGCTGTTAATGCTTCTTGAGCCTGAATCCGATAGAACAAAACAATGGCTGAGCGGTGACTTGCTTTTTATTGGACCTCTTTCAATCTGGCTACTCGCGACGATCCTCAATCCGAGTGGATTAATCGGCCTACTCACCGGCAACCCTGCCGACTTCTTCGACACTATGGTAGAATTACTCGGTACTGAGACTGGAACGGTTCTTGCATGGTCTCATTTTGTCGCCGGTGACATAATGGCCACGAGGTGGATGTGGAGAAAGGCCATTGAACACAATTTAGGCCTAAACAAAACTAGGGTGATCGTCTTCTTTGGGGTCATGCTCATGCCAGTTGGGCTTCTTCTGCACGTCATATTGAACCCTCAGAAGACAATCGGTAAGACGGAAGTATGAAGATGGACGGAGAGCAAACCCTCGTCTCTCTCTCGAGGAAGGAGACATACTGCATTCTGTCATTCTCCGATGATGAAACCTTTGAGTTGGACTATCTAGATATCAGGAAGAGTTGCCAATGTGCGAAATGCAAACCTAGACAAATAAACGATCAGATGAAAATCGAATTCGGTGAGGAAATCTCCAGACTAATGCTTGTCAAACCAAAGGTTGAGCAGGTCGGTAACTACGCCCTACGATTCGAATGGCCCACTGGATGCTCAAGTGGGATTTACTCATTTGATCATCTAAGAATGATATCAGAATCTTCAGGAAAGAAACTCTAATTCATGCGAAGAAGTGAAAAAACCACCGCCAATCGCACGGTTAGCTAGGATGCGGGTCCCCCCCGTCCCTCGTTGGTGATATTATGCCAGATGAATCCTCGGAACCAGATATCGAGAAAATCGAAGATGATGAATGGCATCTATATGCGAATGCAGGTTATGGAGTAGCGGAGTCATTGGAGATGGAAACTCCTGAAGATGGCGATGAAGCTCCGGAAGAAGAGTGGTTCGATGGTGACGATTTCTATAATCAAGGAGCTTCCATAGATTGGGATTCACCCCCATGTCCAGCCCCACTGGGAATTGCTCACGTCATCAAGATAGGGGTCTGTGATTATTGCCTACATAGAATCAGTGGCAGGAAGACCCAGTCCCAAGGTTTTGAAGGAGGCGCTGAATTGAGAAGTGAGGCCCATGCGAGAGATTCTGAGCTTTCAAGGCAACAAATACCCGAAATATGTCCGCTCTGTGAGAACTTATTCGATGATGTTGGAAATATCGCCGAAAGAATAACTGAGTCATTAAATGGGATAGAATTCAAAACTATGCAACTCGGAATCCACCTACCCAAGGATCTCCTTCAGAGTGAAGACACGATTAGGACTAAACATGGCTCACAAGGATCAAGACCACTCAAGACATCCTTCGCAACGGCTATTCAAAATGAGATGTTACTAAACTCACCTGGTATATCATTCGTTAAGGACTATCCCGATATCATGGTAACAGTTGACACCCTTACTCTAAGAGTGGACACTGATGTTCGACCGGTTTTCATTTATGGGAGATATGAGAAGCTGGTCAGAGGAATACCACAGACCAGATGGCCATGTCGTTCCTGCAGAGGACGAGGGGATGGATGTGAAAGCTGTGAGGGAACAGGACTTCAGTACAGTGAATCTGTTCAGGACATAATTGGAGAACCAGTAAAGCAAATTCTGGGGGCCTTAGACACATCATTCCATGGAATGGGGAGGGAGGACATAGATGTTAGGTGCCTAGGATCTGGAAGGCCTTTCGTCTTGGAAATAAAGAATCCCAGATTGAGGGAATTCGAACTATCTGAAATAGAGAAAAAAATAAACTCAAATGAACCAGAAAAGGTGAGGGTAAACTCACTCAAATGGTGTACTAAGAAGGATGTGAGTAGGGTGAAGGAGGCCAGGTCTGAGAAATCCTATACTATCAGATTCAAGATCGATAATCCGATATCTGAGCAGGAAGTAGTCAAATCAATAGAGGCCCTTTCAGGTGTCACTCTTGAGCAGGAGACCCCAAAGAGAGTCTCTCACAGGAGAGCAGCAAAGACAAGGAAAAGAAGAGTCACTTCAATATCAAATATATTAGTTGAAGAAGATGAGATTCAGTTCTCTCTCCGGTGTGAAGCCGGAACCTACGTGAAAGAGCTGGTTCATTCCGATGAGGGCCGTACTACCCCATCTGTCAGCTCTGTCATTGAAAGAGAATGCGTGGTATTGTGGCTGGATGTGGATGAAATACACGCTGATTGACAAATATAACAATCCGACGCACTTAATAATACGCCTTTGGTCGAGCGCTTCCACGACCTAGGTCGAAGGTGGTAGAATGGCAACGAGAACCCATGGTACTAGACAGGGAACGAGGTCAATCCTCAAGAAGAAGAAGACGCAGAAAGGAAGACTCTTCATCAACCGCGCTCTTCACCCGTACAAGGAAGGCGACAAGGTATCAATCGTTCTTGACGGGTCACAACAAAAGGGAATGCCACACAGGAGATTCCATGGATTGACCGGCTCTATAGTCAAGTCTCAAGGGAACGCTTTCGTAGTCAGTGTTGTGCAAGGAAATATGCGAAAGACAGTCGTGGCCAGACCTGAGCACCTGAGGCCAGCATAGGAGTGATTTCATGTCGAACCGAGAATTCATAGATTTTTCAACAGTAAGGGATCTTCTAGAGTCAGCGAACGAAAGAAGGGGCGAACTGTCCTACGAGCAGATGATGGCATTGCAACACGCAACTTGGGCAGCTAGCACCAATAGAGGCGGAATAAAGACTGATCCGGAAGTTTTCGCAAAACTCTTCTCCAAGCTCATGGAGAATGATAAGCTAGCCGAAAATCCCGATATCTGTGCTAAAATAGCAGAACTTACTCCAATGGATGTTTCTGGAGTCAGAGTGATTATTGCGAGTAAGAGAGTTCCTATGGACACATCTGAGATTGAGGAAATCATCGAAATCGTCAGACAAAATGTCCTCTGAACGTTATTTTCAGCCTCTGTTCATCGACTAAACCATTGATGAGGGGGAACCCCTTCCACTAATTGAGAAATATGCCCGCCGAAGGACCAATCGGTAACAAATTACCCGATGAAGATCGTCTTTCTGGTGAGACATCAGTGTTAGTACTAGATATCCTTGATAGGAATCCCTCAGGATTCGAGCTTCAGGGACTTTCATCTCCCTCAATGTACCTAGTTAGAGCAAGAATAGATGATGACAAAATCAACTCACCTGGTGTCAATGTTGAAACAAATTCCGGATCTATAGGGGCACTGTCTGAGATTAGATTCAAGGATTTGACGGCGCAATCTTCGTCATCAATCATCGATGCTGTCCTAGATTCAGTTAACTCAGATCCTGATAGACATTTAGGATTCTACAATAGGGCAAATAACCTCTCATTGAAATATCACGCCTTTCAACTCCTTCCGGGAATAGGGAACTCTAAAGCTATGCAAATGGTAAAGGAAAGAGGAGGTTCAGGATGGTCAGATTTTGGTCAAATAGACAAATCCTGCGGCATAGATTCAGCCAAGCTCCTCGCGGAGAGATATGTTGGAGAGATGCAGGACCCTTCAGAATCTCCAAGTCTGTTGGAACTTCTAGTCCGCTCCGGGATTTAGAAGGAGGAATCTTCTTGGAAAACCTGGATGCTAGGATGCTGGTCGACTTACTTAGGGACAGGATAAGCCCAGATAGGAATTTGGGACAACACTTTATTCTTGATGAGAAAGTTATTTTTGAAGCCGTCTCAATGTGCAATGACATAGACAGAGAAGTAACTGAAGAATCACATGTTCTTGAAATCGGCCCAGGACCTGGCTCACTTACTCTAGAACTACTCAAAACAGGTGCGAGGGTAACCGCCCTTGAGATTGATCAGCAGGCAGTAATACACCTTGGGAGGGTATTCACCGGACTGGAACAAAGACTTTCGGTATTCCATGTTGATGCACTGTTGGCCGAATGGCCAAAAGACATAACACATGTGATCGCGAACATTCCTTATGGTATCTCAAGCCCTATTCTAGATAGAATTCAGACTCATCATCAGAAAAATCCATTCGAGGCAGTGGTCCTGTTAGTCCAAGAAGAGTTCTCGGAGAGAATGTCAATGAACGGTGGACCACGGAGTATTGGGCCACTGGGACTATCTCTTTGGATGGACTTCGATATCCACACAGGTTCGAAGGTCCATCCTGGAGCATTTTCTCCTCCTCCCAGAGTGAACTCAAGACTGATCATGTTGGAGCCTAGAAATGGAGAACCAAGGGTAACTGACAGGAGACTCTTCAAAATGATCACAAAACACTGTTTTGCGAATAGAAGGAGAAAGATGCGTACCTTACTTTCCAAGCCCCCTAAAAGGATCAGCAGGATTAAGGGTTGGCACAAGTCTAGATGGGAGGAAGCGATTGTACAAGTTTCCAGTAATCCAGTTGATGGAATGAGGGATGGCTGGCTCGAATTCAGACCAGATGACTTGTTAATCGAGGAATGGCCGTCTCTATGCGATTACTTCTGTTCATTGAACCAAGAAAATTGATACTCTAGTCATCGCCTTGATATCTCTCCCCCCTCTCGGGTGGGCACGGCCTGTTACCAGTCCCGTAGGCATTTGAGGTCAAAACAATGGCAAAGAAGGACACTTATTTGGCTCTCTTGAGGAGAGGAATCGATGAGAATACAGCTCAGATTCTATCTGATGGAGGCATCAAGGTCGGAGACCTAAAGAAAATGGACGAAGACACCCTGATGAACAATTACGGGCTGAAGAAAGATATAGCTACATCAGTAATCGAAGCCGTAAAGTCTGGTCCCAGAACATCCAGTAAGCAGAGATTCCTAGCAGATGTTCTGTCCAAGGATGGACGACAGAAAGTGGACAAGATCGAGGAGCAGAGATTCAAGCGTGAGCAGAAGGATTTGCTGGCTGAATTACTGGAGAAGAAAGAGCAACTGAGGATGGCCAGAGTAGAGGCCTTCAGAAACAAGAAGATTGTTATGAACCGACTAGGAAAAACAATCGAGTTGATTGTGAAGCTCGAAAATACATTCGATGACGAATCAAAGGATGAGCAACGCTCCAAGATAAGGGACCAATTAGAGACAAGGGGCCTCGAGGCTGCTAGGGATCATGAAATGCTGGAGCTAGTTGGAACCCCTCAGGATATAGTCGACTTCAGGAGAAAAGTAGCACCTGTGTTATGCATGTATGCATGCCCCAGCTGTGGAGAGGAGATGGATCCTAGGGGAGGTAATCTAATGGATGATATGTCAGACTACGTTTTCATCTGTTGGGAGTGTGAAGAAGAATTCAGATCCCCCATGGCAGAATCAGTGGAACATCAGCTTTCAAATGGTTCTAGAATCTCCATCAATCCTAGAATTAAGCCAAGATTACCTGTCGTCAAGCCACCCAAGAAAGTCGATGAATCATCAGTTGTTGAGCTAATGATGAGGGACCTAGAGTCAACAGGGGCTTCCGCAGAAGAGCTCGAGGCGGCAGTAGAATCAAGCAAGCTTTCAGGTGGATTAATGGATATAGATGATTGGATAGACCAGACTTTGGCGGCCAAGGGATACATCCAGGCACAAGAGGATCGTGAAGATTTCATAATCGCTACAGGGGCTGGTGCGACCAAATTCAACAAGTGGATGAAGAAAGCTGGTTTGCGCTTCAATAAGCAGACTGGCAGGTGGTCCAGAGGCGACTTCTGAGGAATCGCATGACCGGTGAAACACTGTCAATTAGAGTTTTCAGAGCAAAGTCTGAGATCGTCAAAACAAAAATTATTGAAAATCGTACTATTTTGGATCTAGCTGAGGATGCAGGGTTAGAAATCCCGAGAAATTGTACTTCAGGGACATGTGGGACCTCTATCGTCAGCCTGATTAGTGAGACTGTCCCAATTTCGGACGAGATACTCCCCGGTCTTGATGAGTACTTGAATAACGAGGGAGGTATACTTTCTTGCTGCCTATTCCCGACTACATCGTGTGAAATTGATATCACTCCTCCAATTTAGGTGAAAGAATGGCTGATTTCACAGATACTAGGTTTCTGGCCTTCTTGATATTCGATGTGGTAGCATTATCAATCGCCATCTGGTGGATCTCAAGGAAGCTGAAGTCAAAGCTACAGGAAGTAGAGGATAGAAAGAGCAGGAAGAGAAATTGAACCCAAGCCCCTCATTCATTCACCGCAGCTGTCCACCTATCAGAATGAGGAATTCCAACAACCTCTATGTGACAGGCAAGAACACCACTCTGACCGCCAATTAACTCCCTCAGAGAAATCAGGTCATCAATGCAGCAAGGACAATGTGGGTGCGTAGGCTGAATCCATAATTGTACAATCCCCGACTCATCTACGTCGACCCCTCTTAGAATCGACTCATCTGTCATCTCCTTTCCGTGGGGTTCCTTCCTCCCCCGGAGTACTCTGGCAACTCTCCTCTGTGCGACTTCGCGTGCCTTTGTCATCTTACCACTCCGTGTAAACTGGGAAGGAATCACCCGCAGTCAGGCACTCCATTCCTTCAGAGGATCTGAACCATGTATCTTCGTTCCCAATCGATCCCTCTGGGTGGATAACCTTGGGCTCAACAGCCATCGTCCCGCGTTTGGGCAATGGCCTATCGAAGCCTTTAGCTACAACAGGAGTCTCATCAAGCTCTAGTCCAACTGAATGCCCAAGGAAGCTAGACTGATCACTCCCCATCCCCATTAGATTCTCAGAGTGACCCATTTCACTGGCAAGAGAGTAACCAATTTCCCATGCCTTTGAGCAATTATCTCCCTTCCCCAGTGAGGAAACCACCGCTTTCCGTACCTCAACCATGTCATCTAACCTAGAATGCCAAAGCTCACTAATATTTCCGGCACTGAAAATTCTCGTACAATCAGATACATACCCCCTGTGGAGGTGGACGATATCGACTAGCACTGGCTCATTCTCCCTAACTTTTCTGAAACCAGCTCCAAGGGATGAGATTGGGCTAGCACCAAGTCCGCCAACGGCAGAGTCGAAATATGAAGGGACAGAACCCGACGGACCAGAGGCGATGACAACTCTATCGCAGTCCATGGGCCATTTTCTCATCCTTATCCTACCTCCAAAACCTAAATCCCTACTAATACTGTCTGCAACGGATGCAATCTCAAGCTCGGTTCTCCCAAGCCCTCCGTAATCCTCAACAGCTTGGAACATCCTCTTGTTTATGTCGCCACTCTCCTTTAGCATCTCAATCTCCCACTTCGATTTCTCCTCTCTAAGGGAATACAGTATTTGCGTACAGTCCCTAATATCCCCCTCCATCAAGGATATCTTGTTGTTAATGAATGACCATCTTTCCATTGGAACCTTACCAAGAAGCATCGCAGGTTTTTCTGTATTGCCGCATCTTCTCAAAGAATCTTCTAGCTCACTCATTCTGGGCTGTTTTGATATTTGATGAGGAGCGGCACTTCCACCAGATTCATACTTGGCCCTATCAAGTGATCGCCTGACCCAATGAGTATTTTCAATACCAGAACCATCCGCCCCAACCAAGAAGATCCCATTCTGCCTACCTCCAGTTAGCCAGTACAGCTCTACTGGATCGTCAATCATAGCGCTCTTTATTCCATTTTCAGCAAGAGCTTTTGAGAGCCTTTCTTGGCGATTTGATAACTCAGAGACAGGAACTCTCCAATCCTGGCCATCCGGGCCGGATATCGAACCAACGTCCCACTCCATGTGCCTCTTCCGGGCCCCCTCATCAAAGGTATTTGGGATGATGAACAGGAAGTTGAACCCCAATGGCCATAGGTGAGAGTGCTCTGGGAACCAATGTGACAGGAGTTCTGTCGCTTGATGATGTCTCCCTGGACGGTAAGGTTGTACTGCTTAGGGTGGATGTTAATTCCCCGATGAATCCGGAGAACATGGAATTCATGGATGATCGGAGATTCACTGAATTTCTGCCTACTCTAGATGACTTGTCTTCGTCTAAGGTTGTGATTATTTCTCATCAGTCAAGGCCTGGGAAGTTAGATTTCACATCAACGGAACCTCACTCCAAATTGCTGTCTAGACTAATAGGAAGGAAGGTTGATTTCGTTCCCGATGTCTGCGGAGAGACAGCAATTCAAGCCATAAAATCCATGAATGATGGAGATATCCTATTCCTAAATAATGTCAGAATGCTGGATGAAGAGAACACAATGAAAAAGGCAAGCCAGCAAGAACTCGCCAAATCTGAGATCGTAAGAAAACTCTCCTCAGTCGCAGACGCATACGTCACAGATGCATTCGCCACGGCTCACAGAAGCTCTCCATCACTCACTGGCTTTACTAACGAGATTCCCTGTATAGCTGGAAGATTGATGAAAAGAGAAATTAACGCTCTCAGGACCGCCGTTTATGATCCTCCTAGGCCATATGTAGCGATTCTAGGAGGGATCAAGTGCGATGATTCACTCAGAGTAGCAAGAAACCTAATTCAGAACGGCTCGATTGACAGAATCGCAATGGTTGGCGTGGTTGGAAATCTAATGCTATGGGCATCGGGCCATGACATAGGAGAAGGAAATAGGGAATTCATCAGAAAATCTCTGGGAGAAGCTTTCGATGAAACTTGGCGAGACTCCCAAAAACTAGTATCCGAATATCAGTCCCTCCTTTTCCTTCCTTCGGATTTAGCTATAGAAGACGGTGGGACAAGGAAGAACATAGGGCTTGATGATCTACCAACCAATTTTCCTATCTATGACATAGGCATAGACACTATGATGAGGCTGAGGCCCCTATTAATGGAAGCAAATTGCCTGCTTTGGAATGGCCCAGCATCCTACTTTGAGAAGTCAGAATTCGCATATGGGACGGTTGAGATAATGAATATGTTCACCGAGGCAACTGGAGTAACAATCGTAGGAGGTGGACACACAAGTGCTCTCTTCAATCAGAGGGGGAAGGCAGATCAGGTTAGTCACAACAGCACTGGCGGGGGATCTGTACTAACGATGCTTTCTGGCGGTATTATGCCAGTTTTCGAATCCTTAGAAGCCTCCGATAATAAGTTCAGGCCACTTCTTCGGTCACTTGGAATTAGCAAGGAATAACAATGGAGCCACTGGGGAGATTTGAACTCCCGGCCTTCTGATTACGAATCAGATGCTCTACCAGGCTAAGCTACAGTGGCTTCGGCGCATCCAGATGACAGATGGGAATAAGAGAATCGGTTTTCGAGTCTGGCCATCAATCGCACACATTTCACAAAAGCCGTAGACAACACTAAGTCTGGTACCTAGATGGGGGAACATGGATGAACAGCCCCAAGACGAAGTTCCTGCTTCCGGAACTTTGGAAGGAACAACAACCAATGCCCCACAACAGAATGATCAGAATGCCTTTGGACAGAACGTAGTTTACGTAAGACAGAAGTCACAAATCCCAAAGGTTTTCGGAGCTCTTATGATGATTTACGGAGTTATTGTTGGCTTGATTGGAATACTAGGGGTTTTTGGAACTGGGGGGGTAATCAGTGATTACGAAAACGCTGGAATAGAAATATCAGGACTCCAGACTGCTTGGTTCTACATCTCTGCAATCGGCAGTGGACTCATTGTTTCAGGAGCCGTGGCATACGGAGGGTATGAGACTTTCAACTACAAGAGAAGAGGGGTCATGATAGGACTAGGAGCAGTTGCTTTTGGATTCGTCTTATCTCTCGGAGATACAGCTATTACAGGGGACATCGTTCAACAGTTTCTAGACTCAACAGGCGAAGCCGAGGTAGAAGGATTGGGGGCACTTGTTGCTGGTGTTGGGGTCGTCATGTCTATCGTCTGCTCGGTAATATGCGGACTCTTGGTAGCTATCCCACTACTCGCATCTGGTAACGATCTAGAGTGAAAACTAGGAAGAAACACATCAGATGGTGAGATTATGAATATTGACCAACTACATAGAAGGATTGCAATCTTCAACGATACAATCAGGTTTGAACAAGAAATGAATGAGGAATTAACAGGTAAGAAGATTAGGAGGACTAACTTTCCTTCGGACATCTCTGAAAACATAGCAAGGTTTGCATACAGATATCATTATTCAGAATTGCCTACTTGGGACACTGATAGTGGGGATTTAGACCTAAATGGGGAAGTATTGGAGGTAAAAGGCTCGATCGATTTATTTGCCGGAGGACCATGTAGCTTTGGACCGACCGAGAGTTGGAGTAGAATATATTTTGTAGACGGAGTAAATACTTTTGATTTGGAGTACACTGTTTATGAGGTACGTCTCTCAAATACAGATGACGATTGGAAGGACATTAGAGTAAACAGTAATCAGACATACCAAGATCAATGTGATCTAGATCGTCGGCCAAGAATTAATTTTAGTAGCCTTATCGAACAGATTGATGAGGATGATTATGAAATCATATTTTCAGGAACACTTGATGATTTAAGATAATTCAATGAATAACTGATATGGCCACCAAGAAAAGAATGAGCGTGAATAATTGTGTTTTTTTTCACCAAATACATTGAGGGGTATAGAGAGGCAATGAGGAATATAGATGCGTTGAATACCTCTCCCATTCTAAAAGGGATAGGTAAGACTCTGACAACTCTGAAGTTATTGATGGATATGGGGATTATTATTGCACTTCTCGCTTTAGCGCTATGGAAGCTCTCTGGCCTTCTATAGACTCAAGAAAGGTCTGTTCCTAGTATTAGCTTGCCCAAATCCAACATAGATCCAATTCTTGAATCTACATCAGTGAGTATCATATCTAGAGCTTTCCGACTCCGGCCCTCGGCCCTCATTACCAGTATCGGTTCTGTGTTACTTGGTCGACAGAGGTACCACCCATCCTCGTAACGAACCCTGATTCCATCCACCTCTGAATATTCCATATCAGAAAATGACTCTACAATTTCCCTCATAACATCATCCCTGTTACCAGTTAGGGGGATTTTCACTTCATCTGTAGAAGGGTAATTTGGCAAATCATCGAATCTCTCAGAAAATTTCACTCCTCCACTGCTAGGCGATGGATCCCTGCCTACAATCTCCAGAAGTCTCGAAGCGTTGTAAATTGAATCGTCAAATCCGGGCCACCTGTCATTAAGGAAGAAATGACCTGACATTTCCCCTGCCATAGGGGACATTGGATTATCCCTAAGTGTCTTTTTCATGAAAGAGTGACCGGTCCTAACCATCACGGGTATTCCTCCTGACTCCTCAATGCACTCTTCAAGTGCCATGCTACACTTCACATCATAGAAGACTCTTCTAGCCTCTTCTTCGGAATCCAAGTCTACGGATGACAACAGGTCCTTGACAAAGATCGACATTAGTCTATCAGGATGGATGAAAAGCCCCTTTTCGTCAACAACGCCAATCCTATCTCCATCTCCATCCATTCCTATGCCGAACTCGCAACTATTTTCGATTACTGCTGAAGACAAGTCGATCATGTTCTCCTTCCTAGTCGGATCAGGAGGGTGATGGGGGAATGAACTATCCCAAGTACAGTGGACGGGGATGACTTCTGCACCTATTCTTTCCAGAGCCTCCACAGCCAGAGGTCCGGGAACCGCGTTTCCGCAGTCCAGGGCAACTCTGACCCGCCTCTTGGGTCTTCCAGCATTCGACACTATGACATCTAGATACGAATCTTCAAACTCGCCCATAGGAACAATACTCCCCTTTCCGTTCCTAAATTTCCCAGATTCCATAGTTCTCCGCAAATCCTGAATTTCTTCACCGGCCACCGGAAGAGTACCTTTGCATATCTTGAAACCGTTATACTCAGGTGGATTATGACTTGCGGTAATCATCACCGAGACATCCACATTAAGATCCATTGATGCCCTATATAGGACACCAGTGGTGGTGACTCCCAAATCCATCACATCGCATCCTGAATTGATTATGCCATTCAGGAACGACTCATGCA